>ERZ772946.70-NODE-70-length-56291-cov-15.6705_pt1 | contig 56291 bp, 58 predicted proteins | sample MGYA00511680_ERZ772946 | MGnify/ENA primary metagenome ERZ772946 (study PRJEB29015, sample SAMEA2737918) | human oral metagenome | biome: human oral; feature: human-associated habitat; material: dental | place: China | collected 2016 ... | reverse complement strand
TTGTCATGAAGTATCGACAAAATCCCCTACCCATCGCTCGCAGGTACCGGCTCTTATAACGAATCATATGGTTTAGGAAAAGACGGGATTCGGCGGGAAAAGGCGGGACGCTATGAGAATCAAGGGATTCGGACGATTTTCGACGCGCGGCGAGTTCCGCAATCATTTTTGGAAAAATTTATATTCCGGGGGAAAATGAGCCTTTGAAGAAATTTTTGAAGAGTATTTTCAAAAACCTTCAAAGGCCTTTTAATTCTATCTTCAAGGGCTTTTTAGAAGGAAAGAACGAGAGCGTATGGCTGAGGATTTTGTGAGCGATTGCGGAACTATTGCGGAACTGGTTAAAAATGCCGTGAAAAGGCTTTAATATCAATGGATGGCGGCTTTCTAATCAATGAATGATTGCGGAACTACAAAGCTGTGGATAACTCGGCTTTTGACGCAAAAAAAGACGCGATTTTCGCATCTGCAACAGCCCTTTATTTTAATAATTTCAGCCCGCTTTGAGCGAGAAGGTCGCGTGAATTTTTCATCATGCTTGTAGTTTTTTTTCGAGATGAATCTCCCAATGCTCGCGGAATGCTTTTTGAAATTGTACTTTTGTCCAACCTCGCAAATCCGCATCCCCGCTTTCCATAAGTACCGTCAAAATCTCTATCATGTCGTTTAAATCGGGATCGGGAATGATCTCGATTTTTTTAGTGCGCGGTTTTAGCTCGTCGCCTGTTAAAATCCAATCCACCGAACACCCTAATTTTTGTGCGATAGAGCGCAATGCAATCGCCCCGGGCAGAGTGCTGTAACGCTCCCATTGTCCCACATTCCCCGAAGAGACACCTATCAAACTGGCGAATTTTGCTTGTGATAAGCCGCTAGACTCTCGAAGCGCTTTTATCCTCTCGATTATTGGATAATCTTCTGGCTTAATCATAGGCTACCTCACAAGTAAATATTTGAGTAAAAATTAGAACGACCTCTTGAAAGTGGGGAGATATTAGTGTAAAATGGGTGTGTAACTTAATTATTGACTTAAACCTTACCGCATCCGGACGGGCGAAACATTTGGAGATGAGAGCGTCGGCGGAGGGGGCGGAGGTGGAGAGTGGAAGGAGTTGAGAGATTGAAAGTAACGATTGAGATTCAGCCGGAGGAGGCTGCGGCGTTGTTGCGTGAGATTACGAAAACGCCGCAAGCGCAGTCGATTCAGTTGAATTGGGGAGTAGTGAAAGAGGGCGTTGACACTGAAGGCGTAAAGGAGGAATTAGCCAACGGACACGCCCACGATCTGATCTGTGAAGAGTTGGATAAAGTCTATCGTAAGTTTGCTGTTCGGAGCTGAGTAAGGCGTAAGCGTGACGTTCTTTAGGTTGATTGGACGGCATTGCGTCGTCAGCGTTACATCCGTAGGCAAATCTTGAAGGAACTTCTTTTGTGTCTGTTGGATTGTGTCGATGATAATATCTATTGAATCATCAGTCCCGTCATTGGCTAGATCGCCGCGAATCTGCGCTGAATGAGTGAAGACGATGAGCTTGCTGTCTTTTTTGAGGCTCTCGCATTCTCCTGTTTGGCATAGTTTAGCAAATGCGTATACGGAAGAGATCATAGCTCCTTTTACATCAAAGGTGGTGTTTAGACGATCGGCTAAATTGTTCATAGTGGTACCTCCTATTGGATAGTGGTGAAAATATAGCTTGGATTCGTAAACCTTACTGCATCCGGACGGACGAAACATTTGGAGATGAGAGCGCCGGCGGAGGATGTGGAGAGGTGGAGAGTGGAAGGAGGTGATGGGAATGGAGGTTATTCGGGCGATTGCGCGGCGATGCAGGGAGACGCTGGAGCTCTGCATCGGAGCAGTCGCTATACTCGCGGCATTCGTGCTCCTTGTACTGCTCTACGATTTCTTGATCGACGGAGTGATCAAGGCGGCAGTGATGGCGCTGGCGGCATGCGCCGTCTATGCGATTCTTTTCCTGTGATACGAAATCATCGGAGAAGATGGATCTATCGGAGATGTTTTTTAAGGAGGTGAGCACGTTGACCGGAGATCGCATCATCAGTCTCCTACGAAAGAAAGGATACACGCAGCGGCGCATTGCGCAAGAGTTCGGCGTATCGCATCCGGCGATCCATTATGTTATCTACGGCAAAAGCAAGAGCCGGCGGATACAGGAACGGATCGCGGAGATTATCGGGAGACCGATGGATCAGGTTTTTAAGGCAGCATGAGCGGCGCAACTGTTTGGCGACAAGACCGCCGGCTCATGCTGAAAGCACTTTTACCTGCCCTCTTTACGCACACAAAAGCCTTTTAAGCATAAAGGCTTTTGGTTAAAAGGGATAAGGAAAAGTAACTTAATTTATAGTATACCGTTTTTTGTGAGGTGTGGCAATGGCAAAACGTAAACATAAGACTGCCGAGGCCAATGAAAATCAGATGAGCCTTTTTGACCTCATCGAGGAAATCAATCCCAGCAAGTTTAGACGCCCGGATTACGCTGCGGAGACAAAACCGCTGACGCTCCGAATGAAGGAGTCGATCGCAGAGGCGATCAAGGGAAGCGGAATGAAACGCTATGCGATCGCAGGGCAGATGAGCGAGATGCTCGGGGCAGAGATCACGGAATCCATGTTGAACGCCTATACGGCGGAGAGCAAGGAGGGCTATCGAATGCCCGCCGAGTATCTCCCGACGTTCTGCCGGATCGTGAAGGACTATACACCGCTCGAGGTGCTGACGGCTGCTGCCGGGTGCCGGATGATCAAGTCCGAGGATGTGTACTATCTGGAGATCGGACGATTGCAGGCGGTGGAGAAAGCGGCGCGCAAGAAGCATATGGCGCTCACGCGCGAGCTTAGAAAGGTACAGGGACATCAAGATGATGACATACATTGAATCGCGCGTCGGCGGCGTGCGCAAGGTCAGGTGTCAGGTCGGCGAGACCGCCGTCCGCATGACACTTCAGCCAGATAAGGTGACATATCAGGTCGGGCGCGGCGCAGTGCAGGAGCTCGCGCTGCCGCCGGACTGGAAGCGGGTGACGCCATGCAGCAGCGTACTTACCTGCTGACGGTCAAGGAGGCGGCGGAGCTGCTCGCGATCGGCGAGCGTGCGGTGCGCAAGAATGCGATGGCGGGACGCTACGGCGACCTAGAATTCGTAGATGGTGCACGAGGCGGGCGAAGCGGGCGCATGATTATGATCCGTCTTGCGGCATTGCCGGAGGTGGTGCAGTCGGCGTATCTCCGGCAGCACAATATCATCGACGAGCCGGAACGCCCCGCCGCCTCCGCCTATGACCGCGCAGACGCCGCCGCGCGTGCTGCGGCAAACGAACGCTACCGGACGCTGAAGGAGTATGAGGCGTATATCGCGACACCGGGCAAGCGCACGGAGCTGACGCGCGCGTTCCTCGCACAGTGGAACGCAGCGCATCCGGAGGCACGCATCTCGCAGTCAACACTCTACAACTGGCAAGCGAAGCATCGTGCGGACGGCCTTTCGGGGCTGCTGCCGCAATACGGCAAACGCAAGGGGGAGCGCAGCATCGATGCGCCGGCATGGGAATTCTTTCAGGCACAATACCTGCAAGAGTCGCAGCCGAGCGTCGGTGATTGCTATATCCTGCTTGACCGCAAGGCACGGCTCGAAGGCTGGACGATCCCCTCACGCGCGACAATCGCGCGGATGGTGAAGGAGGACATTCCTGAGGCGGTGCGCACGCTGCGCAGGCTCGGCGATAAGAAGTATATGGATGATATCCAGACGTTCACGCGCCGCGACCCGGAAAGCATCCGCGCGGGCGAGGTGTTCGTCGGGGATCATCACATCCTCGACCTGTTCATCAATGCCGGAACAGCGGAAAAACCGAAGTGGGTGCGCCCGTGGATGACGGCGTGGCTGGATATGCGCAGCCGGAAGTTTGTCGGCTGGACGGTGAGTCTCTCGCCGTGCACGGATGAGATCATTGCCGCATTTGCGAATGCAGCACTCGATCCTGCGATCGGCCTCCCCCGTCACATCTACATCGACAACGGGCGGGACTACTGTTCGGCGAAGTTCGCAGGGCGCGGGCATCGCGGCAATCCGATCACCGAGGAGGACAAGGAGGCGCTCATTGCCGAGGGCAAGATGGCACGCTCTCTGATGGATCGGCTCGATGTAAAAACGCATTGGGCGATTGTCGAAAACGCGCGTGCAAAGGTCATTGAACGCGCGTTCAAGGAGGTTGTCGAACGGTTCTCGAAGTTCTTCCCGACCTACTGCGGGCGCAATCAGGACGAGCGCCCCGACGTGTTGGAGGAGCGGCTGAAGAATCCGAAGAAGTACGGCATGGGGCTCGATGAGTTCCGCAATGTCTTCGGCGACTGGATCCGCACGGTGTTCAACAAGACCGTCTCGCAAGGCAAGGGGCGTGCGGGCGAATGCCCGGACGAGACCTATATGCGGACGCGCCTGCCCGTGCGGACGGCAGATGCGGATGTGATGCGGCTTTACTTCATGCGGTCGACGAATCCGTTCCGCATCGGGCGCAACGGCATCACGTTCCGCAAGGCGGAATACTATCATCCGGACATGGCGCTCATAAAGGGCAAGCGGGTCTATATCCGCTACCGCGACGAGGATCCCGATCATGTCTGGCTCTACGATACAAACGACCGCTACCTCGGCGAGGCGGAGCGCATCACGCCGCTCCCGGCAATCGCGGCGACAGCGGAAGAGCTTGACGCCGAACAGGCGCGCAAGGCGCGCGAGCGCAAAGCGGTTGTCGCGCATCCGTCGTATCAGACCGCGAAGAACGCGCAGCCGCTCACGCCCGCAGATATTACCGAGTTGTACCGTATCTGCGGAGGCAATGCTGCTGACGTGAAGCCCTCGAAGGTGGTGGAGCTTGTGGCGCTGCCAAAGACCGGCAAGGAATCGGTACAGGCGATGCAGGCGACGGGAACGGATGATGTGAGCCCATTTGCAATTATGGCAAGGGCGAAGATCGAAAAGAGGAGGAAAACCTAATGACAGCAGAAGCAGTCAACATGGATGCAGAGACGGCGAATGTGATCCGCCGCGTAGAGGATTATCTCGCTGCGCACAAGGAGGTCAGCCGCGAGCAGTTTGCGAAGATGGCAGGCATCTCGGGCGGCGCGCTCTCGTCATTCCTCAAGGGGCGTTATGCGGGACGCGTGGATCTCGTTGCACAGAAGATCGCCGCCGTGCTTGATACCGAGGAGAGCCGCGAGGGTGCGGTGACGGCAGTCAAGGAGCCGGATATTGTCGAGACGGCTGTGATGCAGCAGATGATGTTCGGCCTCCAGTACGCGAACGACCGCAACGACATCATCTGCATCTATGGCGCGCCCGGCATCGGCAAGACCGTGACGGTGAACAAGTGGGTCGACGGACATCCGAACAGCATCTTTTTCACGGCGAGCCCGAATATCCACAATGGGCGCGACGTGATGGAAGAGATCCTCGAGGCGATCGGAAAGAAGCAGACCGGACGCAACAAGGCGCTTGAAAAGTCAATCGTGCAGATCCTGAAGGGTTCGAATCGGGCAATCATCATTGACGAGGCACATTTTCTCCGGCTCTCGGCACTCGAGACGCTGCGGCGCATCCACGACATCACGGAGGTGCCGCTGATCCTTGTCGGCAATCCTGCGATCATGGATATCATCACGGAGCAGAATAAGACGCTCACAGGGCAGTTCTTCTCGCGTGCGGTGCGGATCGCGCTCGACGCGAAGGTGCCGCTGGAGGACGTGAAGAAGATCGTCCTCCAGAACGGCGTAGAGATGGATAAGGACTGCCTCACGGAGCTGCACCGCATCGCACGTGGGACAGGAGCGCTGCGTGTCATGACGAAGTTGTTCCTGTTTGCGTGGATGCTCGCCAACGATGCGAAGCGTGCAATCGGGATGGACGACATCATCCGGGCGCGGCAGGTGATTATCTCGCCGGAGGCGTGCTGAGGAGGTTATAAAAATGGTAAAGCCTATACCTTGCAGGAGGTTCTCGAATGCCTCTATGTTAGATTGGGTAACAAAACTCATAGAAGAGACTCATGAGGTTGCCCGAGAGGCGGCGCTTCTTGCGCCTCGTCTCGCCAAAGGAGATTGGTATACAGATAATACCCTTGAAGTGGAGTGGCGACTCGCGGAGGAACTCACCGATGTTATCACTCTTTGCACCTCGTGGCTGGATGCTCTTGGCTACGATGAAGAGGTGCGTGACATGGTGCAAGGAGTCATCAATCAAAGAAACCGCAAGCGGGGATATTTCCATACTAAAAAGGAAGCACTGCTAGAGCAGCGATGCTTTACAAGAAAGGATGACAACAATGTTGAATCAGAAAAAGATTAGCCGTGCAGGCGGCGTTACGATTCCCGCGCATCTGCGGCGCGAACTTGGACTGGAAGCCGGTGAGGTTATGGATATCGGCTACACCAACAAGGGAGATATCGTCCTGCATCGCTCGCGCGGGTTTTGCCTGTTCTGCAAGAGCGACCATGATCTCGTTATATATGAAGGACGGTTCGTGTGCAGCACTTGCATCAATCGGATGAAGAAGGAGGCGGAGCAGCATGTTTGAGGTTATTGACACGCAGCCGAATGAAGCGGCTGCACTGATCAGCCGAGCGATCACTCTTGATAACGAGATCCGCGACCGGAAGAAGTCGCTGGATGAAATCAAGGCAAAGCTCCAGTCGATGGCGCTGCGCGAGATGGAGAACAAAAATCTCCGCTATGTCCGTTACGAATCGCTCTATGGCAGCGTCGAGACGACCTATAAGACAAAGCTGGAGATCGACAACTATCCTCGCCTTGCAGCGGCTCTCGACGGCTCGATGCTCGTGGAGGATAAGATCGTGCGCAAGCAGAACGTCAAATACGATCTCGACCCAAAATTCCGCGACGCCCTGATCGCGCTCGTCAAGGACGACTATGGGGCGCACGACATTAACGGGATCCTCGTCGGGATGGGGGTTGATGACGACAAAACGCGCAAGCTCCTTCTCAAGAAACTCAAGGGCGACTATGCAAAGGATAAGGCGCTGCTCGCATCCGTCGGCGTAAACGGCGCACGAGAGGAGGAACTGGATGCGATCCACGATGAGAAGAACCGTCAACTCGTTGAACGATTCTTCGATTTCGATCTCATTGATCTGGACGAGGTTCGCAAGGCAGTATCGATCGAAGAGACGCTGAGCCTCACGCTCAATGCTCGCAAGGAGGGCGAATCAAATGTGGAAGGCACAGAAGATTAGTCCGAAGCAGATCGCATTGCTCCATGTGGCAAAGCGAGAGCTCGGGCTTGACGATGGGAACTATCGGGCGGTACTCTCGCTCTATGGGGGTGCAGAATCCGCAAAAGATGTGACACAGGCGGGGTTCTCCCGCCTCATGAAATATCTTGCCCGCATCGGATTCAAGGCTCCTGCTTTTACAGGACGACCGAAGCGGCAGCATGACGCGGGGGCGCTGATCGGGCCGTGGCAGACGAGCAAGATCGAGAGTCTCTACACCGCCCTCGGCATTGATACCGCCGGTCAGCAAAAGCTCTGCAAGCGCGTGATCAAAAAAGCGTGGCCGCAGACGCGCGGCGAGGCAAACAAGATGATCGAATGCCTCAAGGCGATGGCGCACAGGGCGGCGCCATGAACGGCGAAGACATCCGCGCGTTGATGGATGAGATTGCGCCGGAAGACCTGCCGCCGCAGTGGCAGGAACTCGCAGCGTCACTCGGGCTTGTAAATCTCTTACAGCTGTGCAGGCTCTACGGCGGCACGTCGCTCTACATCCCAAAGTATGAGAATCTAATCGCCCCGGCGAAGCGGCGTGCCGTTGGCAAGCTCTTTAACGGACGGAACCACAAAGAGCTTGCGCGCAGGTTCGAGCTCTCCGAGCGCAGCATCTATGAGATCGCTGCGGAAAGCAACTGGAAAAAGAACCAGATCAGCCTTTTCCCTCCTACAGAGAATCTTTGAACCGTGCAGATATAACGTGCGGAAAATTTTTTATAGAATCGTATCGAGTAGAAAACTCGGTACGATTTTTCTTTTTACGGGAGGTGGAAAATATGATTGAGTACGTAAAAAACGCAGCGCTCTTTGTGCTGCACTTTATCCGCGACCTTATTTATGGGCCCGACGGACGGCCGTCACTCCTCGCGACGATCACCTTCGGCCTGTTCGCCCTCTTTGTGTTCGTGACGCTCTGGCTGCTCTTTACGGGTCAGGACTGGCCGCATTATGCGGTTTTTGCGGCGACAACAACAACGCTCTCCACGGGCGGTAAGGTGGTCGACAAGTACATTAATAATGCGGTGCGGTTTTAATCCCTTGCACCGCAGCGTGAAAAGAAAACGGGGAGGAAAAACAAATGCTTGGAGATCTGAGCGCAAAATATGAATCGAGCGGGAGCCCTGCAACGATCTCGTCCGGGCGAGATGATCCGGGCGGCAAGAGTTACGGGCGGTATCAGCTTTCGAGCCGCATGGGAAGTGTGCGCAGCTTCCTTGATTGGGCAGTGCGCCTCTCGGCAAACGAGACCTATGCGAGCTATGGGCGCACCCTCGGACAGTTCCCGATCGCATCGACGGACTTTGATCAGGTATGGCGCGAGATCGCGCGGGTGGATGAGGACGGCTTTGCACAGATGCAGCATGACTATATCTGCTACGCCTATTATCTGCCGGCGGTGGATGCACTCCGCCGCGCTGGCTTCGACGCAGACAAACACACACATGTTATGCAGGATGTGATTTGGAGCCGTGCTGTGCAGTACGGTACGGGCAATATCGTCGAGATGTTCGAGACGGCGTGTCACCGCATGTATAACGAGGCAAGCGATGATTACAGCGGCTATCCGAATCTCTCGTATGTCGATGATGCGCGGTTTGATTACGACCTTATCCGTGCGATCTATCTCGATGTGTGCAAGACACCGGAGTGGACGGCGGCATCGTGCCGCTATGGACTGTACAGCCGCTTTGAACGCGAGTGCGCAGATGCTCTTGCGGCTCTGGAGAGCGGCTCATGAGCGGCTTATACGAGCGGCTGCGGGAATCACCGACAGCCGGAAGTGTTGCGATCATAGTAATGCTCCTCATTGCCGCGCTCTTTGTGATTGCTTGGAAAGAGGCACAAATCGATGCGCTGCAGCGCGAGCTTGCCCTTGCACAGGAGCAGATCGCGATCTATGAGAGCCTTCAAGGGCACACAGACGAAAAGTCGATCGAGGTTAAGGCAGACGCAAAGAGCTCGGCAGACGTGGCATATGTACCGAAGGAATATGTCACTGCTGCTGATGGCAGCCGTGTTCGTGAGCAAACGGATGCAGAACTGAGCGTCACTCCGCCGACGGTCGCCGTAAAGTATAACGGCAAGGAATACGACCTGCCGGGGATCACAGGCGAGACGACAAAGTTCGAGCACGGGAAGATTCAAAGCGAGGTGTCGACGCACGCGACACTAGACCTTACACCGCTCATTGATACAGCGGCAGAGCAAAAGGCGCGGGCGCAGATGAAACATTTCTCGTTCGGTGCGTTTGCGACCAGCGAGGGTGCTGCGCTCGGGCTCGGATATGAGAATCGAAACTACGGAATTGATGTGCTGATGAACCCGGTCGAGCCGTCAAAGTTCTGGGGCGTTGGTTTTTGGAGGCGATTCTGATGGAATTTAATTGGACATCCGTCATGATCGGCATCGGCTCAACGATGTTTGGGATCATCCTGCACCAGTCGCGCGAGATTCGCGCGGCGCTGAACAAAGAAGTCAAGGAAAACCGCGATCATCTTGCCGAGGTGCATAAAGAGATTGAGACGCTGCGGAGCGCGCTGCCACTCCAATACGTTTTGCGTGATGACTTCCTCCGCAGCATCTCGGCACTGGATACAAAGATCGACCGCATGTCGGGCGAGGTCAGCTCAATCAGCAAGAATATCGCAAAGCTTACGGGAGGTGAGAAATAAAAGATGACGACACTGGAAGGACACAACTCTCGTCATGTGCGCGGGCGCATCATGAAAATCTTGAAACTCAACTATCCGCAGCAGACGGGAGACCGTCTGATTGCGGACATCCTTATCGATGCACAGTACACGATCACGCCCGCTGAGGTGGAGACACATCTCATATACCTGCGCGAAAAGGGGTACATCGCTATCGAGGAGGCGGAGTGCCTCGGTGTATCGCGTAAGCTTGCGAAACTCTTGCCGAAGGGCATTGATCTCATTGAGGGCAATATCCCGCCGGATGTGGGAGTTGATCTCGATGGGTAACAGACGCAAGCATGCGCGGATCACAACAGAGCTGCCGAAATCTCTCATACAGGCAATCAACGAGCGGCTTGTCGCTGGCGAGACCTATGAGAGTATCGCCGCGTATCTCCGCGAGCGCGGTCATGACATCTCAAAGAGCAGCGTCGGGCGCTATGGCAAGGATTTCTTGTCGAAGCTTGAACGCCTGCGTATCGTCAAGGAACAGGCGCGCACGATCATGACCGAGGGCAAGGATGGTCCTGCGCTTGAAATGACAGAGGCAGCGACACAGCTCGCCTTGCAGCTCATCATGGAGCGGCTGGTTACGGCGGAGGATCTGAGGGATGCGAAGAGCAGCGACATTCTCAAGGCTCTCGCCCTCCTCGAACGCTCGGCGGTGCAGCGGGAAAAGCTCAAGATGGAGGCGGGGCGTATGATGGAGGCGGCGGTCGCTCAGATCAAGGCGAGCCTCCAAGAGGAACTTGCGAAAAGTCCCGAGGTGCTTACACGTTTGGTCGGAATGGTGGACGCTGTGACGGCAGAGATGCGGGAGAAGCAGTAGGTTGATGTATTTGTATTCGGGGAGGTGAGTATTTGGAAGAGATACGGCTTTACCATGGGGACTGTCTGAAACTCATGAAGGACATTCCCGATGAAAGCGTGGACATGATTCTCACCGATCCGCCGTATGGTGTAACGCGCTGCGTGTGGGACAATGTGCAGCCATTTGAACCGATGTGGGAGGAGTATCGGCGCATCATCAAGCCGAACGGATGTATTGCCATCTTTGCGGGTGAGCCGTTTTCTTCGGCATTGGTGCAGTCGAATCTCAAGATGTACCGTTATGAGCTTATCTGGAAGAAGGACATTCATTCGGATTTCTTAAATGCAAAACGAAAGCCCTTGAAGATTCACGACAAGATACAGATCTACTATAAGAAGCAGCCGACATACAACCCGCAGATGACGAGCGGCAATGCGTACAACAATCGAGGAATTAAACGCGAAAGTGAATGTTACGGGGAAATGTATTCATACGAAGCGAAAAGCGGAATTACGGAACGCTATCCGACGACTGTCCTCGAATTCAAGAGAGAGGTCGGCATACATCCGACACAGAAACCTGTTCTGCTCCTTGCGTGGTTGATTCGTACCTACACCGACGCGGGCGATGTCGTTCTGGATTCCTTTATGGGCAGTGGTTCAACAGGGATCGCCTGTGTGCAGGAGGGGCGGAACTTTATCGGGATCGAGCAGGAGCGAAGATATTTTGAAATTGCGCAGCGGCGCATCGAGGAGGCGCGGGCATGTCGGTCATAAAGGAGCTTGTCGGAAGGAAGACACACAGTCCCGCAATGGAGCGGTACCGCACAAGCTATGAGGCGTACTGTGAATATGTCCATTACGGCAGGTGGAAGCCATGTCGACATCTTCATCTTGTCTGCGAAAAGCTTGAGGCGGTGGAGCGCGGTGAGATTGACCGTCTCATGATTTTCATGCCGCCGCGTCACGGGAAATCCCAATCGACAACAGAGACATTCCCCTCGTGGTTCCTTGGGCGCAATCCCGATCGGCGCGTGATTGAGGTCAGTTACAGCGCGAATTTTGCGCAGAAGTTCGGGAATCGCAACCGCAAGAAGGTCGCCGACTTCGGAGAAGCGCTCTTCGGTATCCGTCTTGACCGCTCGAATAGCTCTAAAACGAACTGGGATATTGAGGGACATGCCGGCGGCATGATCTCCGTCGGCCTTGGCGGAGGTATTACCGGTGAGGGCGCCGATCTCCTCCTCATCGACGATGTTGTGAAGAACCGCAAAGAAGCGGAGTCGGAGACGGTGCGCGAGGGCATCTGGGATGAATATAGCGCGACGCTCCTTACACGTCTTGCGCCCGGCGGGCGGATTATCCTCATTATGACGCGCTGGCATGAAGACGATCTTGCCGGCCGTATCCTCAAGGAAGCAAAGGAGAGCGGTGAACACTGGGAGATCATCAACCTACCGTGTGAGGCAGAGGAGAACGACCCCCTTGGACGCGCGCCGGGTGAACCGCTCTGGCCGGAACGGTATGGCGCGGACTGGCTTGCCAAAAAGAAAAAGACTGTTGGAAGCCGTGACTGGTACGCACTCTACCAGCAGAATCCGCAGCCGCCGGATGCGGTGCGAATGTTCAAGCGAGAATGGTTTGAGGTTATGCGGGATTATCCACGTGATGCGCGCAGTGTCCGTTACTGGGATCTAGCGGCGACGGAAAAGAGTGCCGGAAAGGATCCTGACTGGACGGCCGGCGCACGGATCGCCGAGAAGGATGGTATCTATTACATTGTAGATATCCGTCATGTGCAGAGCTCGCCGCTCGGCGTGGAGCGTCTGGTTGCACAGACTGCTGCCACAGATGGGCGCAGCGTGAAAATCTACATGGAACAAGAACCGGGATCCTCGGGCGTTAATACCGTTGACCATTATCGCCGCAGCGTCCTCAAGGGCTATACCTACTACGGCGACAAAAAGACGAGCAACAAAGTCGAGCGCGCTATGCCCCTCTCGGCGGCAGCGGAGGCCGGCAATGTGAAGCTTGTTATTGGCGACTGGAACAAGGACTTTTTAGACGAGGCCGAGGTTTTTCCGAACGGCCGTCATGATGATATGGTCGATGCGGTAAGCGGTGCACTCACGATGATCACGAGTGCACGTTTCGGTATTCTTGACTACTACCGCGAACAAGTGGAGGAGAAAGGACTGCTCGGAGCTCTCAAAGGTGCTTTGAAAGGAGGCGGGACATGAGCTTTGGAACACAGTTTTTAAGCGGCGTTCAAGGTTTTATCAAAGCGTATTTAAGCGCAGGTGAGCCGCAGAAGCCGGCGCTCCCGAAAGGCTCGCCGCCTTCGCAGTTCGATTTTGATGTGCAGAGCAACCTCCGCACAACGCCGCGCGCCGATGCGGAAGTCACCTTCGAACAGCTGCGCAGATTCGCCGATGGTTATGACCTCCTCCGTCTTGCGATCGAAAAACGCAAAGACCAGATTGAGGCAATGGAATGGAACATTGCGGCGATCGATAAGAGCGATCCTGTTGCACGGGCACAGGCGGAGCGGCTCTATAAACAGCTCCGCCGTCCCGACGGCGTACACAGCTTTTCCCGCTGGATGCGGGCAATCGTTGAGGATGTGCTTGTTATCGACGCCCCTGCGATCTATGTCCGACGCAATATTGCCGGGCATATCTACGCACTCGAACTTGTCGACGGAGCGACGATCAAGGTGAATATCACGGACGAGGGGCGCACGCCTATGCCGCCCCTCCCCGCCTACCAGCAGATCATTGACGGGATTCCGGCGGTCGATCTAACGACGGAGGAGCTGCTCTACTTCCCCCGCAATGTTCGTTCACATAAACTCTACGGGCTGAGCAAGGTGGAACAGGTCATCATGACCGTCAACCTTGCGCTCAATCGGCAGATGTATCAGCTGGACTACTACACACAGGGGACAATTCCCGAGGCATTCCTCTCCTGTCCGCCCGATTGGACAGTTGACCAGATCAGCGAGTTCCAGAAATACTGGGATCTCATATTCGAGCAGAACCCCGATATAAAGCGCAAGGCACGATTCGTCCCGGCGGGCATGAACCCGATCTTCCCAAAAGATTCTCCTATGAAGGATGAGTTCGACGAGTGGCTTGCGCGCATCATCTCGTATGCACTCGACCTGCCGCCGACAGCACTCGTCAAGGAAACAAACCGCGCAACGGCGGAGGCCACGCAGGCGGCAAGTCAAAGCGAAGGGCAGCGCGCGTTCATGAATTATCTCAAGGAGATCATGGATATCCTGCTGCATGACTACTTTGACGTAGGCGGTGTGGAGTTTGTCTGGGCGACCAAAGAGGAGGTTGAGCCGCTCAAGCAAGCACAGATTGATCAGATGTATGTCAATCTGCATATCCTCACACCGAGCGAAGTCCGCAGCCGCCTTGGCTACGATCCGCTCACCGAGGAGCAGACAGAGGAATTTGCGGCTCTGTCACCTCCGCAAGCGCAGTTCCCGGCGCTCTTTGCCGACGGCGGCAGCGCACATAAAACAGATGCGCCGCCTGCACGCAAAAGAGATGCTCCTGATACAAGCGCCGTGCAAAAGAAATTCGCCGCAGCCATTCAAAAGATGTTTGATCGGGTTAAGCCTGATCTCCTCCGCCAACTCGAACGCTCCTACGCGAAGGCAATGGAGAGTGCAGAGAAGATTGATGCAAAGCAAAAGAAAAAGCTCATGCAGATGGCACTTGACGAATTGGATTTTGACGGCTGGGCAACCCTGTTTGATGACGCTGCCGAATGCCTTGAAGAGATTGCAAAGGCCGGCGCATATGAAGGCCTGCGCAGGATCAAGGTATCGACGGACGGGATCACGGATATGGTTGATGCAGATGCGCAGGAGTGGGCGCGGACACGCGCTGCCGAGCTCGTCGGGAAAAAGTGGAACGGCGAGAAATACGTCGACAACCCTAATCCCAAATGGGCGATCACGGAGTCTACGCGGGAAGTGCTGCGCGGCACCCTCAGTAAGGCAATCGATGAGGGCTGGAGTCCGCAGAAACTGACGGCGACCATTCGGGATGATGAGAATTTTTGGCAGCGCCGCGCAGATATGATCAGCCGAACAGAGCTCCAATTTGCTCACCAAAACGGCAATCTCATCGGCTGGAAGGCGTCCGGTATTGTAAAAGGGAAACAGTCGCTCTGCATCGACGGCGGCTGTCCGATGTGTGTGGAGAATGCCGAAGCGGGGACTGTCGGCATTGACGAAAATTTCCCTTCGGGACATGACGCCCCGCCCTATCATCCGAACTGCTTTTGCACACTCCTCCCCGTCCTCGATGAGGATATGACGGATGGAGAGAACTAGATTACCTTTTAATTCCCTTCAAACACCTTTTAAAAAATTGGAAAATCTGAAACGAAGGGGTTTATATACATCGACCACAAAAAACGCATACAGAGGATTTTAGGAGGTGGAACATTGCTCTATATCCCGATTCGAAAAATCGAGGAAGACCGACGGCTTGTCTATGGCATTGCCGCCGCCGAGGAGATTGACCGCGCAGGCGAGATTTTTGACTATACAACGTCAAAACCGTATATCGAAACATGGTCAGCAGAACAGGCGAAGGAAAGCGGGGGCACGAATTACGGCAACGTCCGCGCGATGCACGGCGACATCTCCGCAGGCAAGATCGTCCGCCCGATCGACTTTGATGACGAGGGCAAAACGGTTAATGTCTGCATCAAGGTTGTGGATGACGCCGAGTGGAACAAGGTGCTCGAGGGTGTCTACACGGGGCTGAGTTTTGGCGGACATTACATCAAACGCTGGGAAGACGGTGCGGCGATGCGCTATACCTTACGCCCGCAGGAACTCTCCCTTGCCGATCGGCCGTGCGTGCCGTCGGCGAGTATCGTCGAGGTGATTAAATCGGATGGCAGCATCCGGAATATGGTGTTGAAAGGATGGAATGACATGGAAGATACAGTGAAGAAGATTGACCTTGCGGAGTTCGGTGCGTTGATCAGCGACGTCAACGCAGGGCTCGCCAATGATGAGAATGTACCGGAGAAGCTCAAGGATTGCGTTGCGAATCTCGCGGAGGCAATCGCAGAGTGTACGGATACCGATGCGGAGCCGGAGAAAACGGACGCACCCGAGGAATCCGCTGCGCCGGAGAAATCTGAGGACGGCGACGATCCGAAGGATCCGGCGGAGACTGATGATGTTGCAAAAGCCGTACAGGCGGCCGTTGCTGAGGTGTTGAAACCTGTCTGCGCCTCCGTACAGAAGATGGTGGCCGTGCTTGCGGCAAAAGACAAGGAAACGGCTGCGCTCAAGGCACAGGTGGAGAAGCTTGCAAAAACCGCCGCGCCCTCCCGCATCGTGCTTAAAACGGATGGGCTCAAGCTTAAGACCGAGAAGACGGACGCTCCCGCAGGGGATGATGATGCGCTTGACCGCATTAAGCAGCAGCACAGCGCGCAGCGTTCGTGGGCATACTAATGATTATGATGGAGGAAAATAACATGAGCATGTATCAGACGACAAAAGAGACATTGGCACGCATGGACGCCGCTCTGCACGGCGCGCTCGCGACGCCGCTCAAAAAGGCGGACGGTCTCACGACCGGGAACGGACTCAAGAACTATGACTTGCAGCCTGCCGCGCGCCTCATGTATCCGGTGCTCTCTCCGCTGCGCAACTCCACGCCTCGCGTGAAGGGTGGCGGCGGCGATGCTACGCATTGGAAAGCAATCACGGGCGTCAATATTGACAGTGTTTCGATGGGCGTTTCTGAGGGGCAGCGCAGCGGCGTAATCTCGATTGAGACGAAGGATGCGTTTGCGCTCTATAAGACGCTCGGTCTCGAAAACTTCGTAACGGATGAAGCGGTTTTGCAGGGTGAAGGCTTTGACAATCTCCGTGCGATCTGCACGAAGAACCTGCTTGAGGCGGTTATCATCGGCGAGGAGAAGGTGCTGCTCGGCGGCAACTGCTCTATGAAACTCGGCAAGACGAAGACACCGACGCTTGCGGCAAAGACTACGGGCGGAAGCCTTGCGGCGTCGACAAAGATCTCTGTCGTCTGCGTCGCACTCACGTTCGAGGGCTATCATGCAGCGAATGTGATGACGGGCGTCAAAGCGAAGGTGACGCGTGAAAATGCAGACGGCTCGAAGGATGTTTACGGCGGCGGTGCTGCACAGAAGTCCGATGCGGCGAATGTAACAACCGGCGCGGGTACGACAAACAGTATCACGGCCGTTGTTGCCCCGACGAAGGGCGCCTTTGCTTATGCGTGGTTCTGGGGCGCGGAGAACGCGGAGAAGCTCGGCGCGATCACAACGACGAGCAGTGTTACGATCACGGCAAACGCCGAAGGAACACAGCAGGCGAAAGACCTTCCTGCGGAGGATTGGTCGGCGAATGACCTCATCATTGACGGCTACCTGACGCAGACCATTCAGAACGGCGGATACTTCAAGACCATGCCGACCGCTGCGGGGCTCACGGCAGACAAAGCGGCAGGGATTGTCGAGATCGACGAGGCATTTCGTTGGTTCTGGGATAAGTACAAGGCCTCGCCGGACGAGATTTACGTCAGCGCGCAGGAGCTCCAGAACATCACGCAGAAGGTGCTCGAAAACGGCGGAAGCAATCTGATCCGCTTTAACTTTGACGCAAGCACCACGCAGGCGGCAACGCTCTCGGCAGGCACGGCCGTCGGCTCGTACCTCAACAAGTACACGATGAGCGGCGGCACGCTTGTCCGTATCGTTCTGCATCCGAATATGCCCGCCGGGTCGATCCTGTTCCGCTCGACGACTATGCCCTACCCTGTGAGCAATGTCGCCAATATTGCCGAGGTGCGCTGTCAGCAGGACTACTTCCAGACGGAGTGGCCGCGTAAAACCCGCAAATATGAGTACGGCGTCTATGCGACGGAGGCGTTTGCCCTTTACGCGCCGTTTGCGTTTGGCGTTATTACGAACATTGCGGATGCGTGAGGAGGTGTAAAACATGCTGCTGAAAGCAAATGATGTGACAGAAATCGTTGTCGGCGGAACGGTCTATTCGGCGGAGAACGGGTTCATCGATGCGCCGATTACACTGCCGGAAGCGAATTTGTTCGGACTTGAACCTCCAACAGCAGAAGAGGTTGCCTCCTTGACCGAGGATCCCGGAGATAATAAATCCGACGCAGGCAATGTGGACAACGATGGATCCGGCAACTCCACCGGTGCAGACAACGCACAGGATGACAAAACCGCCGATGGCGAAGGAAAGAAAAGCGGCGGCGAAGCCGGGAAGTCCGGCGGCAAGAATAAGGATAACGGCGATGGCAAAGCATGAGCTCATTACGCTGGATGAGCTCAAAGACTACATTGGCATAACGACAGGAAGCAATAAGGATGACGCGCTGCTGATGATGCTGATCCGCGCTGCATCAAGCTTCCTGCTCGCTCAGATGAATCGCCGTGAAGGATTGGAGCATGACTATGAGCACACGAAGGGGTATCTGGATATCCCGGATGACGTGCGGTTCGCATGCTGCGAACTCGCCGCGCTGCGGTACAAAGAAAAAAGCCGCATCGGCGAGGTCTCGAAAGACGTTGGCGGACAGACCGTCGCATACTCGCAAAAAGACCTGAGCGACTTCGGCCGCGCGATTGTGCAGCAATATAAGAGGGTGACGCCGTGAGTATTGAGGCTGTTATTGTCGGTGATGACGAACTCCGTGCAAAGTTTCAGCGCGCATCTGGCACGATTGACGGAAAACTCGTTGATAGTATGGGACGCATCACAATCCGCTTGCAGGCGCATGTTGTGCGTAACAAGCTTTCGGGACAAGTCTTGAAGGTGCGCACCAATAATTTGCGCGGCAGTATTCATCAAGAAGTTTCCCGCGACGGCAGCGGTATTGTTGGACGTGTCGGCACAAACGTCGAGTATGCAGCGTTTCACGAATACGGATTTTCGGGCACGCAGAATGTCCGCGAGCATATGCGGACAATCAAGATGGCGTTTGGCAAGATGCTCAAAACACCAAAGAGGATTGTGATCAGCGCACATGCGCGGCATGTTGATTATCCGGAACACTCATTTCTTCGTTCGGCGCTTGATGATCAGAGGACTGAGATTATGGCAGAGCTCGGCAATGCCGTAAAGGAGGCGATCCAATGAACCGCGAGGTCGTTTACGGCGGTGTATTTGACTGGCTGCACGATCGCGTTGGCAATGATGTGATCACATGGAGCCGTAGGTTGAAGCACTGGAGCGATGTTCCGGAAATACAGCAGCCCGCCGTATTCCTTGCGCAGAACGGCGAACAGCTCGACCGCCTGCGCGCCGTCTGGACGCTCAGAATGGATGTATACGTCTATGCGAACACGGGTGGCGACGAGGATGCGGTTACGGCGACCGAGATGAATCATGTTGTTGATAAGATCGCGGATGCGCTCCGGCCGCGCCGTGAACTCGGTGAAACAGAGCAGACGCTTAACGGGCTTGTCATGGACTGCCGGATTGAGGGGAAAATCGAAACCGACGCGGGCGTTCTTGGCGCTCAGTCGGTTGCGATTATCCCGCTTGTGATACTGGCGGCAGATTAAGGAGGTATATACAATGGCACAATACAATTTTGGCGCAGGCATGATGATTGCGATCCCCAAAAAGGAGATTGCAACGCCGCGCATTCTGGGGACAATGCAGGAAGTCAGCGTTGAATTTTCCGGCTCGAACAAAGAACTGTTCGGACAGTATCAATTCGCAGAGGCCGCTGCGCGCGGACAGCAGAAGGTTACCTGTAAGGCGAAGTTCGCGAAGATCAATGCAGATACGTACAATGATCTGTATTTCAATGAGGAGGTTCAGCCCGGACAGACCCTTGCGATCTTCAATAAGGAGCTTACCGTCGATAAGACCAACTTCACAGTGACGCCGGCGTTTGAGGCGAATACGTCGTTCCTCGAAAACCTCGGCGTTATGAACTATGCGGGCAAGACACTGACGCGCGTGAAAGATACGCCGGGCGAAGATGAGTATACGCTGGACGAGAAGACCGGGAAATACACGTTTAACACGGCGCTGAAAGAAAAGATCGTGTATGTCTCGTATCTTTATCAGGACAAAAAGAACGGCAGCCGTATCACGATCAACAATCAGCTCATGGGCGAGGCGCCGACCTTCAAGGCGATCTTCAACGGGCGCTTCAGCGGCAAACAGATCACGCTGATCCTCAATGCCTGCACATCCTCGAAGCTCTCGCTGATCTCGACGAAACTCGAGGATTTCTCCATTCCTGAGTTCGACTTCGCAGCGATGGCTGACGATGCGAACCGTGTTGGCGAGCTGAGCATGCTCGAGTAAGGAGGATTTAGCAAATGAGTAAACAGACATACTATGAGGGCGTCGAGGTTACGATTCGCGGGGAGAAATATATTTTCCCAGGGCTGAGTCTTGCGCAGCTTGAGGAGAACATGGGAGAAATCGAGGAGATCCAGAAGCTCTCCGAGGAAGACAGTATGAAGATGATCTGTAAAATCTCCCGGTTCCTGTACCTTGCCTTCAGCCGCAACTATCCGGAGGTTACAGAGGCGGAGTTCAAGAATATGATTGATCTCCGCACGGGAGTGAAGCTCTTTCAATATATCCTTGCGGAAAGCGGTTTTGAGCAGGGGGCGCCCGGCTCGGGGGAAGCGGTGCCCGCAGCGAGCGCATAGATTTTCAAGCGATCTATGCGGAAATCGCCTGCGCGACGGGGTGGACAATCGACCATATCCGGCACAGCATGACGCTCAAGCGCTACAAAGCACTCAAACAGGTATGGAGAAAATCGCCGCCCGCGCATGTGTGTTTGGCGGCGATTTGCGAATACCTCGGCATGAAACTCGCGTCAGATGAGCCGCAGCCCACGGCGGGCAATGAGCAGATAGGAACCTACTACGACGAAAGTTATTACGATATACAGGCACAATCCGGCGCAGCGGAGATGCTCCGCCGAGATTTTGACCTCGCATAGGAGGTGAGAGTATGGCGGCAGATGATCAGATTGACGTAAAGATTACGGCGTCGCCGGATGGTTTTGTATCCGGCATTAATACGGCGCAGCAGGCGCTTAATAACGGCACCGCACAGATGAAATCAAGTGCCTCCGGCATGGCACAGCAGATGCGGACAGCGATGCAGAACATGCAACAGAGTGCGCGCAGCGGCATGAACGGTGTGCGGTCATCCATTGCAAGTACAATGGGCAGCATCCGATCCTCTGTTGCCTCCATGAAGAATACAATCGGCGCGGCAGGAATTGCGATCGTGGGCGTCTTTGGAACATCGACGCATGCGGCAATCGAATACCAAAAGGCGCTTGCAGGACTTTCTCGCACCAGCGGCATGAGCATTGCCGCATCGTCAGAACTTGCATTTGCGGCAAGTCAGGTCGGCCTGAGTACGGCTGACCTCACGAAAAATATCGGCTTCCTGTCCCGCTCACTGGCAAACCTCGAGCGAGACACGGATAATGCCGGAAACATCTTCAATCGTTTCGGGATTGACGTGCATGATGCGAATGGTCAGCTCCTGCCGACGAATGATATCATCGGCGTGGTTGCGGATCGTTTTAAGTCTATGCCGGATGGCGTCCAGAAGACCGCTCTTGCAATGAGTGTATTCGGACGTGAAGGGCGCGCCATGATCCCAATGCTGAATCAAGGCCGCGAGGGGCTTGAAAAGATGGGGCAAAAGGCAAAAGACCTAGGCCTTGTCTTTGGAAACGTCTCTGCGCTCAAGTCATATATTGCCGCACAAAGACAGTGGGACGCAACGCTCAAGTCTTTGCAGATTCAGATCGGCAACAGCGTGCTCCCTGTTTTAACAAGTTTTTCAAAGGCGATTACAAACCTTTTACAGGCCTTTAACAGGATTGACCCGGAAACGCGCAACGCTATTATTACCGCGACAAGCCTGACGGCTGCCGTCGCGGCATTAACGCTCGGGTGGGGCGCTGCCGCTGCGGCAATCGCCGCATTCGGTGGGCCGTTTGCGCGTGTCGGCGTTATGATGACCTCTATGCCGAATGTTGTTGCACTCTGCACCAACGGAATCAGGAGCCTTGTTGTAGGGCTTACCGCAGGCACGATCGGGCTCGGCAAGTATGTTCTCTCCGGTCAGCTCTTTACTGCGGTTCACGGGAAGATGACGGGGGCGATGGCTGGCGCGCGCGCCGCTCTTGTGGCGATGCGGAGCACGGTCGTTGCGGCGTCTCTCGCCTTCTCTCTCGGCGGCGTCCGCGCTATCCTCTCTTATTGCGGGTCGCTTATTACAATGCGGTCGGTGCTGGCGGTCGGACGTGTCGCCCTGCTCAGTTTTTACGCAACGGCGACGGCGGGTATTGCGGTTGTTGTGGCTCTTGCCGCCGTATGGGCGAGTGGATTCACAGATATCAAAGAGGCGACCGCGGGCACTTGTGATGGGCTGATCTATGGACTTAATAACTTTGCGGATGGCGTCGGACAGATTTGCTCCGGCATCGGGCAGATTTTTACAAGCCTTGCGCTGACGATTGGCAATGCGCTCGTTGGCGATTTTTCTGGCGCCGCCGAAGCCGCAAAAGGGATGATGCAAGGCATCAAAGATATCGGTATTGGGTTCTGGGATGGAATTCAAGGCCTTGGGCAAGCAATTTACGGCGCGGCATCCGATCCGTCGGGGGCACTCAATTTTGCAAAAGCGGCAGGCTCGTCCCTCTGGTCAGGCCTCAAAAGCGCAATGGGGTTTGGCGGCGAAGACCTGCCGATCGACGCCGGCGATGAAGCTGGCTTTGACGGCGGTGGCGGTGGCGGCGGCGGCGGAAAGGACGGCGGTGGCGGCGAAAGTTCCAGTGCCTATGAAGCCGCAAAAAAGCTGTATGAACAGCAGCTACAGCTTGCAGAGTACACGGCGGCCGAAAAGGAGGCACTCTACAAACAGTATCTCGAAAACGTCACGAAATCCGAGCAAGAAGCGATGGATTACAAGATCGGGCTTTACGCTCTCGAGAAAGAAGTCTTTGTTGAGAAGCTTAAAGAGCGAGAGATTGATCTTGAAAACGCGCATATTCGCGGGGAGGTAAGCGAACAGACTTATCAATCCGAACTTGCTGCAATGAAGCGGGCGAACCTTAATGCAGAGGTTGAATTCCGGGCAAAGGCCCTTATGGAGGCTGCCCGCCTTACAGACGATGAGAAAGAGCATCAGATTGACGCATACAAAGCGAAGATTGAAGCGACGAGCTGGTATAAGTCCTCTCTCACGGAAGTGCTCAACGCAGAAAAGCAGCTTGCTGATTATGAGCTGACGATCCAGAATAAGCTCCTCGAATATCAGCGTATGCGAACTCTTGATTCTATCACGCTTGAGGAAAAGCGCCTTGAAGGGCTCTATAATGCGGGTGGCATTACGCAGGAGGCGCTCCTTGCAAAGCAGAGAGAGTTTGAGGATCGACGCTACAATATCCAACGCGAGGCGGCAAAAAAAGAGCTGACAGACAGCGCAATCGACATTGGGAAGATGACAGATGCGTATGAAGGATATGCGAATGCGCGGACGGAGCTCGATAAAGAAATCTATCTCAATGAGATGCTGCTGAACTCCAAAAACGAAGAGGGGACGATTGCAGCACTCAAGTCGCTGGAAGAGCTTTATGCACAGCATGCAGAAAAGCTCATCAGCATCCAGCAAAAGCAGAAAGAAAAAGAGATCGGCATTATCAAAGGCGTGCGCGACACGCTTGCCGACGAAATGTCTGCGATTATGCAGGATGTAGCGAAGGGATCGAAAAGCGTGCTTGAAGGCATCCGTTCCCTGATCTCCTCTACCTTGTCGAGCATCCTCAAGCAGATCACGAATCAGATCTCCGGAAACATTGTACAAAAAGCGTTCGCGAAAGTCCTCCAGCAGAAATCAAAACCGGATATGACAGCGATTGCAGCCGAACAGGCAACGCAGACAGCGCGGACGGCTGCAGCGCAGGCAGGTGCAATGCAGCGCACGGCTGTCGAGCAGATGAGCGGCGCGCAGCAGGTCGCGGCAACAACCGAGAAAGCAACAACGCAAATAGCGATGGAGACCTCAAAGGATGAGACGATCGTGGCATCCTCGGCAGCGGCGGGTCAAGCATCCGTCGCATCGATACAAGCGAGCATTACGGCGATGCTGCAAATGCTCCCGATTATGCTTGTTCTCTCGGCGCTTACCGGATTGTTCGGCGGAGGGAAATCGTCGAAGACGGAGAGCACTGGGCCGGGCATCAATCTTGGGCGCAATCCTGACAGTTACTACAAGACGCCGCGCCTCACCGGGATCCCGTCGTTTGATGTTGGCTCGTGGCGCCTCCCGGCGGACACCCTTGCGATGGTACACAAAGATGAAATGATTGTTCCTGCCTCCGGCGGTCAGGCAGATGGCGTACGCAGCCTTCTTTCCGGAGGTGCCGCAAAACAGGCCCCGCAGATCAATCTGACATACAGCGCCGTACACACGGGACGCACAGATGCAGATGTGCAGCGGGAAATGCGGGAGAACGCAAAGTACATGGTAAAGGTGCTCAACAGCGAGTACCGGAGGTTTAATCGAGGAAAGCTGAAGGGGTGACAAAATGGCAGATGCAATGTTCCCGGAACTGCGCGGATTGTCGTGGGACATCACAAAGACACCGGAGTTCTTCACCCTCTCGAAGATCAGTCCGTCCGGTGTTGACATCACGGCCTCTCTCGCTGCATATCCGCGTTGGCACTTCTCGCTCTCGTACGAGTGTCTGCGTGCCGGCGCCGAGGGGGAGCTGGAAAAACTGATCGGATTTTTCCTCGCCTGTCGAGGCAATGCGTCCGATTTCCTCTATCGTGACCCCGGAGATCATAGAGTTGATCGGCAGGTGTTTGGCGCGGGCGACGGGCGGACATCCGTGTTTCAGCTTTGCCGCACAATCGGCGGATTCGTTGAGCCTATATATGATACCGCCCGAGAGAGTATCTATGTAGGAGACAGCCTTGCGGATGGAGGATATACGATACACGGCGGAATTGTCGCGTTCGCTACTCCTCCTGCTGTTGGGCAGCGGCTCTCATGGACGGGAGATTTTTACTACCGCTGCCGCTTCAAGGAGTCTTCAATCGAGTTTCAAAACTTCGCCTTTAAGCTCTGGTCAGCACAGACAGTTGAATTTGCTACAACGAAGAGGGTGTTTATGTGAAAGAAGCAAGTGAACGCCTAAAACGCCTGTTGATCGAATCGCAGACATTCTACATCGCGGATCTCTATAAAATCACGCTGACTGATGGAACAATATTGCGGTACACCTCGGCAGACATCACGCTCACGGTTGGCAATGATCGTTATATACCGCTTGCGATTGAGCGTGATGGGACGACGCAGACCAATGATATCAGCGTTGATGAAATGCACCTAACGATCACGGTGGAGCCGACGCACCGAATTGACAACGAAACAACAATCATGCAGGCGATTGTGGCAGGACGATTTGCGGACGCAGAAGTTGAACTGCACCGCCTCTTTTCTCCGGAGCCGTTCACATCGTTCACGGATCCTGTTGATTCGGATTATGCGCTCCTTTGGTGGCTCGGCAGGTTAAACATTGAAAGCGCGGGCGGCATCACGATTGAGGCAACGGTCGCATCCATGACAGAATTGCTCAACGTCAAATTTCCAACACACCTCTATTATCCGCCCTGCATTTATACACTTGGAGATGTGAGCTGCGGCGTTGATCTGGATAAATTTCGGCAGAGAGGCACCGCAAGTGGTGGAACGCGCAGTGTAATACAGTCGACGCTTACACTCGGTGATGGATATCTCATGCAAGGCAATATTACTTTTACGAGTGGACGCAATGCCGGTGTAACACGGACAATCCGCACCAATGTCGGCGGTATAATTACGGTGGTTATGCCGTTCTACTATCCGCCTGCCGCAGGAGATACTTTCAATGTATTGCCCGCCTGCGACAAAAGCATGAACTGCTGTAAACTACGCTTCGATAATCTCGCTCGATTTCGCGGCTATCCGTTTATCCCTGTGCCCGAGACAGCGTATTAAGGGGGGCTGAATATGGATACTAGAGAGCGTGACGAGCGCAAAAGACTGGTTGATGAAGCACTGACATGGCTCGGGACGCCGTATCATCATACAGGCCGCGTGAAGGGCGGCGGTACAGACTGCGGGATGCTGATCTTGCAGGCTTTTATCAATGCGGGGCTCATCGCAGATACTGAGGTTGAATACTATCCAATCGACTGGCATCTGCATCGCAGCGCAGAGCGCTATCTCGGATGGGTGATGCGGTATTGCCGCAAGGTCGAGCGCGAAACGCCGCTCCCCGGCGACATCGTTGTATATCGGTATGGGCGGTGCATCAGTCATGGGGCACTGGTTGTTGATTGGCCGCGCATGATCCACGCCTATCTTGGACTTGGGGTTGTTCTTGCGGACGGCAATGATGCAGATATGCAGAAACGGCAGAGCGGAATTTATAGTTACTGGGGGTAAATCATGGGCGCGATATTAGGCGGAGGCGGCGGGACAGTCAGCACAGCGGACACGCGAATCGGCAGCCTTGCGATCTCACAGAGCACCTATGGTATTGCAATTCCCGTGGTATTTGGCACGGCGCGCGTTGCAGGCAATATGATCGACTATATCGATTTTACCGCGATTCCGCACACAACAACAACGCGCAGCGGGGGCAAGGGTGGCGGTGGCGTTACATCATCTCATACAACGTACACCTATGAGGTTGCGGCAATCTTTGCACTCTGCGAAGGGCCGGTCGAAGGTGTTAAGCGCGTTTGGAAGAATAAAGAGGTGCATGGAAGCCCTACTGCACTCCGAATGTCTGTCTATACAGGCATGGATAATCAAGCCCCGTGGCCGTGGATGGCCGGCGCACATCCAGAACGCGCAATCAGTTATCCGCAGACTTGCTACGTGGCAAGCCCGAACCTTGAACTTTCGGGGTCTGCAACCGTTCCGTCCTTCAATTATGAGGTCGCCGGGCGAAATATCGAACCCGGCAAGCAAGACGCTGCACCGATCTCTATCATTCGCGGGATCCTCTCGGATATACAGATCGGTGTCGGCTTTCCTGTGCAGTATCTCGCGGATACGTCGCAATTTGAGGACTATTGCAGGGTTAACGGGATCTACTTCTCCCCTGCTTATGACAGCCAAAAAGAGGCGCATGAACTTGTTACGGCGCTTCTGGAGGCCGCCAACGCTGCTCCTGTCTGGTCACAGGGCAAACTTAAAATTGTCCCATACGGGCTGACGCCGCAGACGGCAAACGGCGTATCTTATACACCGCCAAAAGCACCGCTCTATGATATTACGCTTGATGATCTTGTCTATACCGAGGGTGAGACGCCGATCACGATCCGCCCGAATCTGACAAGCGATCGTTATAATGTGCAGCCTGTCGAGATACTCAACCGCAAGAATGATTACAATGTAGAGCCGATCAAGGCAACAGATGACGCCGACATCAGTCAGCGCGGGATCCGCACGGCGGACAGTATCGAGATGCACTTTATCACAGAACCGGATGTGGCGACATTTGCGGCACAGGCAATCCTCCAGCGTAAGCTCTACATCGCGGCACAGTACGAATTTACTCTTTCGTGGCGACACTGCCTCCTCGACCCGATGGATGTGGTGACGCTTACGGATGAGATTTTGGGACTTGACCGTCATCCTGTGCGTATTCTCACGATTGAGGAGGATGAGTCGCTCAACCTTAAAATCACGGCGGAAGATTGTCCGGAAGGGATCAACAGCCCAACCCTCTACACGACGCAGGCAGCGCAGCGGCCGAAGATGGATTACAATTCGGTGCCTCCGGACATTAATCCGCCCGTATTGTTTGAGCCGCCTCCACAGGTTGCGGAGGCAATGACGATCTGCATGGCGGCATCCGGGAAAAAGAACACGTGGAGTGGCGCGAATATCTGGGCAAGCTATGATGGAAATACCTATAAACGCATCGGCACGATTGAGCAGCCCGCTCGCCACGGTTTTCTACTGGAACCTCTCCGGCACGGATACAGTCATGATACAAATAATGCCCTCGTGATCGATGTATCGATGAGCAGTGCAGAGCTCCTGACCGCGACGGCGGAAGATGCGGACAACCATAATACGCTCTGCTACATTGACGGTGAGTTGATCGCATATCAAAATGCAGAGCTGATCGGCCCCTACCAATACAAGCTCACCAATCTCCGACGGGGCGTGTATGGTACGGAGATCAAAGCGCACCCGATAGACAGTAAATTCGTCCGTGTTGATGATGCAGTTGTTCGGTACAAGTACCGTGCGGAAGATATCGGCAAGCGATTTTACCTAAAGTTTACATCGTTCAATATCTTCGGGAATGCGGAACAGAGCCTCGCCGACGTTGAGCCATATATTTTTACCATTCGTGGGGCGGATGCGATTGAGCAGCCGGAATTTACCGTTGTTCAAAATGGCGAAAGCCTGATCGCAACGCTTACGATGAACATCAACAGTACGAGCAATATCTACTATAAATATGAACTCCGGTACGGTTCCAGCTGGGAAACAGGAACGCTTATTGACCGTTTTACTAATAATATCTATACGTTTCGAGCGCCGAGCGAGGGAACTCTTACTTTTTGGCTCAAGGCGATTGACGGACGTGGAAACTATTCAAAGAAAGCCGGCCGTGCGATCGTGAGCGTTGTCGATCTTCCGCGCAAGAACATCTTGTATGAGCGTCAGACGGATCTGTCGGATTGTAAAAAGCGGCATCTATGGCGTGCGAATGATGGGCATTTCTGGATCGAAGAGATTCAGGCACTGGGCGAATATGCAAGGTTCTCGAATATCTTCGGAGGCTCTGTATTCGTTTACGGGGACGCAGAGATATTACTCCCGGTGATTGATCTTGGTGAGAATATCATAGACTCCTCTTGCTATTATGTGCAGGCAGATGGGAGCGTCCATATTCTTAGCGTTGAGACACTGGCGGACTTTGTACGATTCTCGGATATTTTCGGGGCGCATCTCACGCCGATGCAGCCGGAATATGCAAAACAGCTGTTTAGCGGCGTTGCTGTAGATTACGAGACACGCGGTGCCGGATATGTAGATGTGCAATATAGGACGAGCCTTGACAATGTGAATTATGGAGCGTGGAAAAGCATATCAGAAGCACAATTTACGGGGCGTTACGTTGAGATCGTGATCTTGCCGCGCAGTGTTGATGGTATCGGCACTGTTGGAGTGCGCAGTGTAAGCGTAACGATAGATGTTCCGGACATCGAGGAGATTATCGAGAAGGTTACACTGAAACCGGTGCGTACGCGCATCCGATATAAGCGTAAATTCGCGGAAGTCCGATCAGTCGCACTATACACGCAGGATGAGAACGGACAGCAAGCAATCAGCAATATCGTTGAGCAGACGAACGCATATATAGATATGTGCATTCTGGATGCAGAAGGCAACATGATTTCTGGGTTACTGCAAAAAGCGGTTATTAGGGGGTATTGAACATGGCGAAATTAACACAAGAGATGAAGCCGGGGCCTGCGATCGAAGCGATCAATGAACATGACCATTCTGACGGCCTTGGGAAACCGATTTCTACCAATGGAATTGAAGACGGCGCGGTGACAACAAAGAAAATAGCTCCCGGCGCTGTAACCAGTGCGATTATTGCGGCCGGTGCGGTTGGCACAGCTCAGCTTGATGAAGGACTTGCAAAAAGCCTTGAACAGAACATAACGGCCGGAGTAAATGCTCCGGCATACTACGAGCGAGACGTTCCGTTCCATTTTCATCATAAAACAATTATTGCATCCCCTAATCGCTTATGGCTGAACATTGGCAAGCGAGGCTTTCTCCTTGAAGAGCAGAAAATGCTTGATATATCGCTCGATGCTGCGTTTGACAGTCGCGCGACGAAATGGCAGCCGGAGCACGACTATGTGCGTGATGATGTTGTGTATCCGAGCGATACAAAGACGGGGTTTTACTACCGCTGCATAACAAGCGGAAAAAGTTCGTCCTTGCAGCCGGAATTCCCTAAAACGTTAGGGCAAAGCTATAACGACGGCAATGTAGTTTGGATTTGCGAGCGTGATTTTACTGTTGCCGAAAATCGTGGTGGGCTTGATTTTTACATTTACGCATGTCAGCCGACAGAGGGCGTTGCTCCCGTGTTGATGGTATCGGCGAATTCCACTGTGCCGCTGCGGTACACATCTGAAAACAGCCGCAAAGTCGGAGGATTCCACTGCGAATGCGCGGATGTTGAGACGCCGACACCTGATCACTGGATGCGCGGATGGAAGAAAGGCGAGATCATTCCGTTTGCTGTGTGGGACTTGAAACACCGCCCGAGTGGAGCTCCAGAAGGGATGACATGGATACCGGGGCACGGCTGGATCGGGATCTATTTTCTCTCGAGTTCTGGTACAGCGACCGACCGCAAACTTGTGACAAAGCACGGCGGCACAATCGCTGACGGCACCAGCGTGCCGACGTGGAGTGATTTTGATTTTATCGAGACTTTGGCGAAACAGTCGCAGCACCTGCCGAGCAACGACGCTCTTACGGCTGCGGGGCTTGGAACGCCAACAGGCCTTGCAATCAAGGGGGCTACCGATCCTGTAACAACGGGCGGTCATGTAAACACGAGCGACACACGCATCGTATCTTATTTCGGGGTCGAAGATGGATCGGGCGTTGTATGGACATGGGGACGAGAAAGCTGCTGGACTACCAACGGGTATTACCGCGCTCTCGTGTCCGGCTATTGGGGCGGTGGCGGCTCTTGCTCGCCCCGCTGGGTGACTGGCACGTATGTGGGTGCTCTGAATCCGAATTGCGCGGCGCGTGCCGCGTCTGAGACGTTGGACGGCGAAAATTCTACGCTTATGGCTGTTATTCGTTCGAGATTAGAGGCGATTCATAGGCCGTAAATCAAGGACGCAAGACGGCGCGTTTATATGATTAAATTGGCTTATATGTTGTTTTGATTCGGGTATTACCGCGCTCTCGTGTCCGGCTATTGGGGCGGTGGCGGCTCTTGCTCGCCCCGCTGGGTGAATAGCACGAATGTGGGTGCTCTGAATCCGAATTGCGCGGCGCGTGCCGCGTCTGATATGTGGAGGTCTGAGCCAACCCACAGCTGAACATATAGGCCATGCCAATACGGCAAAATACACAACGGGGAGGAGGCGGCAGCTAGTAGCCTGTTGGATCGGCGAATATTGCCGCCATTATCCATGAAACGCTTTGGTCATTTATATCAAAAAATCATTGATAAAGAGAATTTGGTGAAAGCACATCAACGAGCACGAAAAGGGAAAACAAGTAAAGCGGCTGTCCGATATGTGGACGAGCATCTGGAAGAATGTATCGAACTTCTTCACGCTGCACTCAAAAATCATACATATAAAGTATCTGATTATCGGACTAAAATTGTATATGAACCGAAAGAACGGATGATATACATGCTGCCGTATTTTCCGGATTGCATCGTTCAACACGCGATCCTTTTGGTGCTTGAGGATATTTGGGATAAGCGATTTTTATATCAAAGTTATTCCTGCCGAAAAGGCAAAGGACAACATAGGGCATCTGCGCTATGCATGCAGTATGTGAGGCGATATAAATATGTCTTGAAATGCGATATATCGAAATTCTTTTATTCTATACCACATACAAGGCTGAAAAGCGTTATTCGCCGAAAAATAAAGTGCAAGGAAACACTTGCATTGCTGGATGAAATCATCGACAGCATCAACCGACCGATAGACCTTGTTATGTTGTGCGTGCTCGTGTCTAGCCGGGACTCAGTTTTTGATACATGGTTTTTCGTGGAGACATTGCGGACATTATCCGGGTTGTGCGGCAAGAATACGCCGATCGGAAATTACCTATCACAATGGTTCGGAAATCTCTATCTAAATGAGTTAGATACGGTAATTAAGCACAAGCATCATGTAAAGGCTTATTTAAGATATTGTGATGATTTTTTGCTGTTCGGCGACGATAAAAAGTTTCTGAACGAAATGAAGTGCTATATCCGGGCGTTTGTGGAAGATACGCTGCATCTCAAATTAAGTAAATCTGACTTGTTCCCTGTAATGCGGGGAGTAGATTTTCTCGGTTATCGTCATTTTCCAAAAGGGTATATTCTGATCCGGAAAAGCACGGCGAAACGTCAGCGTAAAAATATCAAGGCGATCATGTACCAGTTGCGGCATGGGTTAATTAACACTGAACAAGCGCTATCAAAGATTGCGAGTGTACGGGGGTGGATGAAATGGGCAAATACACATAATCTGCAAATTGCGATGCAGTTATCTGAGCTGGAAAAGGAGATTATGAGTGAAGAAGTTCAGTGAAATTGCAAAAGCTAATTCATTTCTGGAGAGTATCCCTATATCGAAGGTCATTGGCAAAGAGATCATAGTATATGGATATGAAATCAGAACCAGTAAGCACCCTCGAGAGAATAATCCTAATTGTATTATGCTGCGCATCGAGTTAGACCATAAACGATGCTGCACATTTAGCGGATCATCCCTTTTACAGCGACAAGCTGAGGAGTGCAAAGACGAGTTTCCTTTTGCGACGACACTGAAGTTTGTAGGCCGTTGGTTATCGTTTTCATAGGAGGTTACAAATGAAAGAGTTGCCAAAGCATATGAACAGCAAGTTTGATTATGTTTATATGCGAGAAAACTTTCCGGAGGAAATCTGGAGACCATATTGGCAATCCATACTGGACGAAAGCAAAGTGTGGATTGATATTGGGGAAATTGACGAAGCAGACGGAGTGGTAGACGCAACACATAGGGTTGAGGTTTTTCTCGTGAATGATGCAGGAGAGGAAAAGAGGCGCGTTCACCAATATGAATTGCGCGTCGACCCGTCAAGCGATATGATCCGGCTTGGTTTTACCGAGGATGAAGTTCAACAAGCTCTTTTGTAAGGCAATAAAACACCTTCAAACGATCTTTAAACAACATAAAAATAACGGCTCAGATCTAGAAGTTTTTCAAGATTTTGAGCCGTTATTTACAAAAAGGAAACCTTGACGATACCCCTCAATTTTTGATGCGGAAAACATGCTTTATTTTTCCAAAACTAAATGAGAAATTTTCCAGAACCATTTGCGCGCTTATAGCTCTTGAAATCCGCAAAAGCCGACGGTGATGTTAGAATAGGTAAGTATCCTGGCTTGACGTCATCGCCTGCACAAGCCTTCCCAGATTGCTCCAGTGACATGATATGTGCAGACTCTTCCTTACAGTGGCGGGACCGCTTCGGCTTCGAGGAGCCGCTGATAAACTCAGCACCGTCATCTCAGCACATCTTTTTCGTCCTCTCTGCGTCGACAAACCCTCCACATAGCCTTTGCTATGCGTTCGGTTTGTCTCCTTGACAGGTCAAAAAATCTGTGCCAATCTGACGGACTTCATTTTATCAGCGATTCCTCACCGAATTCCAGATTAAGTCTCTCGACGCCTATTCCCGTCTATATTCAATTTTTATCCTTATATTAATGCATATTATACGATTTTGTCAATAAGAGAATACAATTTAAACTGCAATTTATTTAAATAAAAATTGCGGTGAAAATTTGCTTCTGCAGGCAGCCTTATACAGTTGCAGGAAATGAATCTTCAATGCTATAATGACACCGTTTGAATTTTATGAGAGGGGAGGCGCGGCGATGGCGGTGGATGAGTTCGCGTGGCGTGTACGCATGGCGCGGCGACGCAAGGCATATCAGCGAAAATTCCGTCTGGCAGCGGGATTCATCGTCCTCACCATTGCTGTGCTTGCAGGCTACCTTGGCTACTACATCCAACGCCCTGCCTATGCGCTTGAACAGGCGGCAGCCGCAGTCAGGGAGAACGATGCGGAGCTTTTTCTGCGGCGCGTGAACATCGCGGCGGTCTGTGATGCCGGCTATGACGATCTCACCTATGTCCTCTTTGCACGCGATACAAGCCTCAAGGAGGCGCAGCGCAATGCATCCGGCAAGTTTTACCAGAATGTCAAGGAGAGCGTTACGGAGGGACTTGTCCGCACGATCGAGAATGCAGTGAAGAGCGGCGTGTGGGAGGAACCCGGCGGAGCGGATGCTCTCAAGGGACGCCAACTCGGCATTGACTATGAGTATCTGATGGAGTGCAGCCACCTGCGTGATACGGAGCTGCTCAGCGTCGGTGAGACCGCATGGGACGGCAGTGCTGCCGTCGCATCGATCCAGGTGCGGGACGGCGGCACAGGCATCGAGTTCCCGCTGCAGCTGCGCATGGAGCGGGGGCCAGCGGGATGGCAGATCGTACGTGTGACGAACTATCGCGCCTATCTCGAGGCGGTCCAGTCGGCGGCAGGCAGCGACATCACACGCTATATCGAGGCAACGCGCCCGATCGTCGATCGCTACAACAGCGTATTTCGTTCGACGCAGCGCGAGTTCCGCAGCCTCACGGAGACGGAGCGCAGCACCTATACGACCGAGCGCCGCAGAGCGCTCACGCGTCTCCTCCAGGAGGATATGATCCCCGTGCTGAAAAAATACCAGCGTGAGCTCGATGCTGTGGAAGTTCCGCGCGGCGCGGCGTACCTTGCGGCACAGCGCAAGGCGGTGACGGAGGCGTCCATCGCCTCGTATGAGAGTTTCGTAAAAGGCCTCGACTCGGGACTGCCGGAGGACTTTGCGCGTGCCGAGACCCTGCACAAGAAGGCACTCACCTATGATCTGCGCGTCGGCGATATGATCCGCCGCAGCGCGGTGAACGCGGAGACGCCTGCGACGCCGTGAGGTGAAACGAAAAACGGGGCTGCTGTATGAGCGTTCCCATCGGATCGCTGCGCCCGCCGCTTCTACATGTTCCGCGCACATCCCGCGTGGCAGCAGTCAACGTCAACCGATCAAATGTCGCTCACGCTCGTGTTCTTGGGATGTTTTTGCATACGACCTGTTCTCCATCAGTTGCGCCCTATGGGCTTGCTCTTGGACAGGTCAGCAAGCGCTGAAAGAGGCACTCCAAACGGAAAAGAAAAATCCTGTTCCCGATTTTCTCGGGAGCAGGATTTTTGTATGTGTGGAAATATTTAGAACCGATAGGTGAGCTGAATGCGCGTATAGTCGCCGAGGCGGAAATTCTCGGGAGTGTAGAGCGTGTCGCGCATCTGCGTGCTGCGCGCGCCGAATGTATATGTCGCCTCGAGCATGAGGTTCTGGGCGGGAACGAAGGCAAGCCCCGCGGTAAAGGAACGGATGCCGTCGAGGTAGCGGTCGGGCAGATCTGCACCCGTGCCGCCGAGGAATGCACCGTGTTCGAAGTTCTTGTAGTCGAGGTAGACGCCCCAGCTGCCGGGAATATCCATGTCGGGAATGCCGAAGTCGAGGCGCATGACCCAGAAGTACGGCACAGAGCCGCCGCCCGTATAGCGTCCGTAGATATCCCTGCCGCCGTGGAAGTAGCGTCCTGTCGCGGCGCGGTTGATGCCATAGTCGAAGGAGAACATCGTGCGCGGACCGAGGACGGCGCGTGCACCGATGCCGATGATGTTCGCAATCGGCAGCTCCTCGCCCTTCACATCCATGCCGTGTCCGAAGGAGCGCAGCGTCCACAGCTCCGCACCGAGGCGTTTGCCAAACTGATGGCGTACCTTGAGGAAGCCCGCACGTTCTATCTTTGGAATCACGTCGTGTTTCAGCAGGAAACCGGGCTGCCGGAAGGCGATGGGAGCACCGGGAAGAGGGATGGGGGCATTGTTGAGCGGATTGAAGCGCTCGTTGCCCATCATTGCCGAGAAAAATTTTGATACGCCGTTGTATCTCCCAATCGAACCGCCGTAATTGCCGGGGATATTCTGGTCAAAATATTCCGCAGTTTCACCGACGAAGTCGCTGAACATACGGTCGATTGCTTCAGCCCGTGTCAGCGATTGTCCGTTCTCCGTCTCGTAGGTACTGCCCGCATCCTCAACTTCCTTTAGGATGTCGTCCATCATCGTGCGGATATTCTGCTCGCGGAGCATACCCTCAACGCCGCCGTATTTCGGGTTGTCCACAGGCGAACCGACGCCTGATTCCTGAGAGAGGTCTAGATATTTGAGTGCAGCGTAGTTGTTGTCGCGATAGAGGTCGCGGACGACGCCGTCGCTGCGCCGCACAACGACACGAGCACTGTAAAAATTACTATAAAACGTGGATGTCGCGGTATCAGGGGATCCATCTCCGTCGAGAATTTTCTCCCATTTGCTTTCATATCCGCCGCCGCCGGGCGTTTCGTTCGAGCGGCGCACGAGTTCCGCATCCACGGATTTGAGGATACTGACAAACTCACGCATGACATCGAGCTTCTTTTCGGCGATCTGCACATCGGAGAGCGCAGGATCGCGCACCCAGTTGCCGTCCGCGTCCTGTATCTTGCCCGCGTTGTTATATTTCTCGCGGAAATTTGCCGGTGCGTTCGGGTCGTAGTTCATGGGATAGGGAGAACTGCTGACGTGCTGAGTCTGGTTGTTGGCATCACGTACCTCCTGTGTATAGTAGCCGAACAGCTCGTTCAGCGTCGGGGCACGGCGGATGATCGCCGCTTCCTTGTGACTGTAGGCACTCGTATAGACACCTGTCGTGCGGGAGAAGTCGCCGAATCCTGCGGCGACCTGCGTGCGGTCCTTCGTGTAGAGGACGCGCGCACCGTCGTACTCCTTGCCGAAGAAGTAGCCCGTCACGCCCATCGGCTCATGGATGCGCCCGAGCGTCCAGTCCCAGCGGCCGGGGCTGCCCGTGACCTCGGCGCGCTCGACGTGGACGCCGCCGAGTCCTTTCGTTTCGTCCACGGGATCCGCCGCATCGTTCGCCTCGCCTGTTGCGAGGACTGCCTTGACTCCGAGCTTATTATCAATGCGATAGTCCGTGCCGATGCGCAGACGCTGCCCGAATCCGTGCTCAGGGCGGTCGGCATAGTTCCGTGCCGCATCTGCATCCGCCTGCGTTTCCTTCGTCTCGCGCATCTCCGTGCGGTCGTAGCCGCGATAGGTGCTCGTACGCATACGGTAGTCGCCGAAGAAGTCGAGGCTGCCCTTTGCCCTGCTGTCCATTGCCGTCTCGGGGCGGCGCAGGAAAAAGTCCTCTCCATAGAAATTCTTGAGCGGCACGCCGTCCCGGTCGACCAGTACGCCGTCCGCGTTGCGGTGAATGCCCGTGTCAAGGAACGAGCCAAACTCGTCGAACTTCATATTCACGCCGAAGCGGAACATACGGTCATGGTAGGCGCGGTCATCGTCCTGATGGTTAAAGAGATTGTCGATTCCTGCGTAAACGGTGAAGTCTTTGCGGATATCCTTCTCGACGAGGAGGTTCCAGATGCCGAAGCTCTTTTCACGATATTCGCCGCGCTTGCGGATGTAGTTGCCCGCGCCGTCCTTTTCAAACAGGTCGTCCGTTTTGACGGAGTTGCTGTCGAGCATGCGGCTGAAGAAGCTGCCCCAGAATGCCGCGCGCCAGCCGTGCGCCTCATCCTTGTAGTTGACGCCGACATCGAATTTATGCGTCGGGCGATCAAGCAGACGGCGCGGCAGATCATCGTCGCTCGCATTGATCGCGTGCAGGTAGGTATAGCCGAGCTTTGCGCTCCAGTGCTTGTCAAACTTGTGCTGAACCTCTGCCTCAATCCCTGTGAGCTTTGCCTTGCCGATGTTGCGGAAGCTGTAGATACGGTCGGGCACGTTGCGGAAGCTCCGCCCATGGAAGTTGAAGTCCACGAGCTGACCTGTGAAGTAGTGGGTCATATAGTCTGATATCTCGTTGTGGAAGATGCCGACCTTCCCGTAGGTGCGCTCGTTCTCCCCCTCGAGTGCGAGGTCGATGTTCAGCGACTTCTCAGGTTTCAGGTTCGGATTGCCGATCCAGTACCAGCCGAGATGATCAGCACCCGTGCCGCCGTACATCTCCCAGTTGTAGAAGAGCTCGCCGAGTCCCGGCTCGCCGTAGCCCGTGCCGATGTTTGCCTTGAGACGGCGGTGTTTCGCAAGCATGTGTGTCATGCCGAGGTTCAAGGTCGCGTGCGAGCCGAAGCGGTCGCTGTGGTCGATGCGCAGGATGGGCGTGAGGATGGTCTTCGGTGTCACCTGCCAGCTGTCCTGCACATAGGCGTAGGTCTTCGTGAGATCCGCCTCGCCGAGGAGCAGCTGGTTCTGCCGTGCGGCAAAGCCCTGCCCGTAGTACATTCCGTTGAATGTGATGTTCTTGTCCTGCTTATATGCCGGTCCGAACTGCGCCAATGCGCCGTAGTAGCCGAGGACGGGCGCATGTTTATACATCATCGGTGTATTGTCAAATTTGGCATCGCTGAAATCATTCTGTGCCTTGAGAAGCGCCTCAAATGCATCGTATTTCGCCTGCATGGCAGGGTCAACAATGCCGCCGCCGAAAATCTCCGGAAGAACGCGCTGCACTTCCTCGTATGTCATCGGCGGCGTTTCCGCCCCGTAGTATTCGCCGTTTCTATCCCAGACGAAGCCGTTTTCATTGCGGATAAATTTATAGTTGTGGACGTAGGAGCTTGGCTCGTCGTCTACGCCCGCCGTATTGTCATCAACATCGAGCGACTTGTCATAGTCCCACGGGTTGATCTTCTTCGTATAGCTCTTCGGCGCATTGCGCAGACGTGACCCTGCGGCATACTCGCGCTGCCAGCCGAAGCCGTAGCTGAGATAGTGCGCGTCATTCACGGCGGTGTTGAAGTGCAGGTCAATGTTCGTCTGCGTGTGGTCAAGATAGTCCACACCTGCGAGACTGTTCTTGCCGGAGTATTTATCACGCCCGCTGCTGTAGTAGGTGAGGAGAGTTGAGTCATCCTCGCGCAGCTTGCCGTAGCCGTAGTTCAGCGTGAAGTCCGTATTCTTACCGATGCGCCCCTCGTAGCTGAGACTGTACGTATCGCGTCTCCGGTCGCGCTGGTAGATCTGCATCGGTTCGAAGAAGGAGCCGAGCGGGTAGAGCTCACCCTTGTTGCGCCGCTGCATATTTTCGCGCTCCGCTGTGAAGCGGAAGGAGAGTTTGTTCGCGTCGTCAAATTTGTAGGAGCCGCTCACACCATCATTTTTGATCGAACCATAAAAACGCAGCGACGGCTTGAAATCCTCGTACCAGTTCTCGCCCATGATGAACTGTTTGCCGTGGGAGTAGACGGGCATCACCTCACGCTTTGATGTCCATCCGCTGAGGTTCAGCTTGCCCATGTCGCCCGCATCCGCACGGAGGTAGAAGTTCGCGGGCAGGGTCTTCGTCTCCGTACCGCTCCCCGCTCGGGAGCGGTGATAGCGTTCCTCGATGTTCAGTGAGACGGATGGATTCTTCACGCCCTGCTTCGTGATGACGCGGATCACGCCGCCGATGGCATCTGCGCCGTACTTCGCGCTCGCTGCGCCGCGGATGATCTCGATGCGCTCGATGTTCTCCGCGCCGATGCGCAGCAGCTCATCACCGCTGCCGTTGTACTTTGCCTCGCCGCCGAGCACGCGCTGTCCGTCCACGAGAATCAGCGTGTGCCTTGGATCAGCGCCGCGGATCGACACGCCGACATTGCCCATTGCGTCGATGGTGCGCGTCACACCAACCTCGTTAAAGATCACATCCTCGACGGACTTTGCCTGCTTGCGTGCGATGTCCTCCGCCGTGATGATCGTCGTCGACTGTGACTCATATTTTGCCTCTTCCTTTACGGCATCTGCATCGACATGTATATCAGCAGTGGATACACTGCTCTCTCCCTGTACTGCATTATCTGCCCAAACCGTGTATGCAGGGAGGGCAAACCATGTTGCGACAGCCAAGGAAAGTGTATGCCGGAACGAAGGCGTCCGGCGTGTTCTTTGTTTCATAAGGGATAGCTCCTTTGCAGCACAATCACCTCTTGATAATATGATCAGAGTAAAAATGATAATCTATTTCGACAGTATAGTTAAGTAAAATAAAATAAACATAAAGAATATATGAAAAAATCAATATGATATTTTAATGGGGAGTATATTCGCTGCTTATACAATGATATTTTAAAAATAAAAAACACCCGAAAGGGTGCTGGAAATTTTTTATTTGTAGATATGATCGTGTGAGGGGGCGTATGTTTTCTTTCGTCTTACGAGAAGGTTCGCATCGTTTTTCGCCAGCCGAACCAGAGCAGCGCCGCCATGACGAAGAAGCTGGCGTTATAGGCATTGTAGACAATCTGCATGGAGTGAATACCGACAGCATCCCATGCCCAGCACCATGCAACGCGGAAGATGCAGTAGGAGGCGAGTGCGGCCATCATGGGGCAGAGCGTATTGCCGAGCCCGCGGATGGCACCGATGTAGATTTGATTGACTCCGTACAGCCAATAGAATGGAAATGTATAGTAAACAGCGTCTAACGCATTGCTGACAACTGCAGGATCATCAGTGAAAAGAGAGATGAGCGTGGGGGCAAAGAAGCCTGCGACGAGGGCCATGCCCATCGCGCCGAAGGCAGAAAACTTGAGACTCGCCGTAAGCCCCTCGCGCACGCGAGTGAGATTGCCGGCACCGGCGTTTTGCCCGATGAAGCTCGTGAGGGCGATGCCGAATGCGAACAGCGGGTAGTAGAGGAATCCCTCGACGCGTGCATAGACGGTCATACCCGCCATCGCAGCGTAACCGAAGGAGTTGATGTAGGTCTGGATAACGAGCGAGGAGATGCTCATAAAGACGGCCTGCATTCCAGCGGGGATGCTTGTGCTGAGGATGGGGATGAGATAGTGCGGTGCAAAGAAGGGGCGGCGCAGTGAGAATCGCCATGCGCCGTGCAGATGGAAAAATTTGCGCAGGGCGAGCAGCGCGGACGCATACTGGGCGATGATGGTTGCGGCTGCTGCGCCTGCGATGCCGCAGGGGATGATGATGAGCAATAGGACATCCAGTGCGATATTGAGCACAACGGCGACTGCGAGGTAGTGCAGGGCGCTCGTCGTGTTGCCGAGCGCACGCAGAACTGCGCCGGCGGTGTTGTAGACAAGCTGAGCGAGCATGCCGAGGAGTGTGATTCTAAGGTAGAGACTTGCCTCAGGGATAAGGTCTGCGGGTGTTGCAAGTGCAGTGAGCAGCGGCTCCGTGAGGAGAAGTCCCGCGGCGGTGAAGAGTACGGCGAAGGCAAGTACGGTGACGAAGATGCTCTGCACGAGTGAGCTCAGGCGGGCGTATTCTTTCTCTCCATAAAGATGCGAAACAAGGACGCTGAGGCCTGCAGAGAAGCCGATGAAGAAGTTGACGATGACGGAGAGGATGAGGCTCGCTGTGCCGACCGCTGCGAGCGCCTCTGCACCGAGTGCCTGCCCGACGAGCGCCGTGTCGGCAATGCCGTAGAATTGCTGGAGGAGCTGCGAGAGCAGGATGGGCAGCATGAATACGAGCAGCTGCCGGAGAATCGGACCGCGTGTAAAGTCCTGCTGATCGGCACTGTGGAAGAGCAGAACGTGCAGATGATGCAGGTTGTGATGGAGAAAGTCATAGGTGAGCGGGTTGTGCACGCCGTAGATGTATTCGCTCTCCCGGAGGGCGCGGAGGCGGGCGCCAAGCAGTTTTATGTTCATGATGAGATATTTTATCACATAGGACGCGATATGGAAAATAAAAAAGCAGGAGAATGCTGAACTCTCCTGCTTTCGAGGGTGCGGATCCGGAGCTTAGAATGCCGGAATGATCGCACCCTTGTACTTTTCGTTGATGAAGTTCTTGACCGTATCGGAGTGGAGCGCCTTCATGAGGGCCTGAATCTCGGGACGATTCTCATCGCCCTCGCGGACGACGAGGATGTTGACGTACGGCGAGGTCTTGTCCTCCATGAAGAGGGCATCGCGCGTCGGAACGAGGTCCGCCTGCATCGCCCAGTTCGTGTTGATGACGGAGATGTCTACGTCATCGAGGGTGCGGGGCAGCTGCGGCGCTTCGATCTCTTTGAAATTCAGATGCTTCGGATTGTCGACGACATCCTGGACGGTTGCCGCTGCGCCGACGCCGTCCTTGAGCTTCAGCAGACCTGCACGCTCGAGGAGGAGCAGGGCGCGTCCACCGTTGGTCGGATCACTCGGGATGGAGACCTGAGCGCCGTCTCGGAGCTCGTCGAGCTTCTTGATCTTGTGTGAGTAGACGCCCATCGGTTCGACGTGAACGCCGAGGACGTTCACGAGCTTCAGCTCCGGATGCTCGGTGATGAAGTTCTTGAGATACGGCTCATGCTGGAAGAAGTTCGCATCGACCTCTTTGTCGTTCGTTGCGAGGTTCGGCTGGACGTAGTCGTTGAACTCGACGATCTCGAGCTTGATGCCTTCCTTTTCGAGTTCGGGCTTGATCGCCTCGAGAATCTCGGCATGGGGAACGGGGGATGCACCGACCTTGATGACTTTCTCCGTCTTGGCGGCAGAATTGTTCGCGCCGCCGCCGCAGCCGACGAGGGCAAGCGTTGTGAGGGCGAGAACGAGTGTAAGTAATTTCTTCATAAAAACCTCCTTGCTTGTGTATACGTGCCTGACGAAAGTGACGCGTTATGCGAGTGATCGTGTCCGGCACATATTGTGATTGAAATGAGATGGAAATCTATCTCTTATCCAGCCGTGCGGCGAGGGTGTTGCCCAGGAACTGCACGAGCTGGACGAGAACAATGAGAATGACGACGGTGGCGATCATGATGTCCGGACGGAACCTCTGGTAGCCGTAGCGGATCGCAAGATCACCGAGACCGCCGCCGCCGATCGCGCCCGCCATCGCGGACTCGCCGACGAGAGCGATGATGACCGTCGTGAGCTGGCTGACGATGCCCGGCATGGACTCAGGGAGCAGGACGCGGGTGATGATCTGCATCGGCGTTGCGCCCATGGAGAGCGCCGCCTCGACGAGACCGCGCGGCACCTCGCGCAGAGAGGTCTCGACCTGCCGCCCGATGAAGGGAACGGAGGCGATGACGAGCGGCACCATCGCCGCAGTCGTGCCGATCGCTGAGCCGACGATGAGACGGGTCAGCGGGATGATCGCGACCATCAGGATGATGAATGGGATGGAGCGCACGGCGTTGACGACGGCGCCGATGCTGCGGTTGACCATCGGCGCGTCGAGGAATTCACCCTTTGCCGTGACGTGCAGGAGCACGCCGAGCGGGATGCCGATGGCACTCGCGATGAGCATGCTGATGGCGACCATGTAGATCGTTTCGCCCAGCGCTTTAGTTAAGAGGGGCATCATTTCGGCGGACATAGCCGATCACCTCCTGCTTCAAATGCTGTGCGGAAAGATACGCGATGGCCGCCTCGATCTCTGCACGTTCGCCGCGCATCCCGATGATCATGCGGCCGAACGGCATCTCCTTGATTTGGTCGAGCGTGCCGAAGAGCATCGTAACCTCGATGTCGGGAAAGAGGCGGATCATGTCCGCGAGCACGGGATTGTCCGCACTCTCCCCGAGGAACGTGAGACGCAGGAGCATGTAGCTCCCGGGACTCGGATCGCACTCGACGGGATTGCCGCGAAATGCCGTCGGCAGTTCGTTCGAGAGCAGGACACTGATAAATTCTTTGGTGATCGCTTCGCGCGGTTCGGTAAAGACATCAACGACATCTCCCTCCTCGGCGATGACGCCTCCGTCGATGACCGCAACGCGGTCACAGATGTCCTTGATGACCTGCATTTCGTGCGTGATGACGACGACCGTCAGTCCCATGCGGCGGTTGATGTCGCGGATGAGCGCGAGGATGGACTTCGTCGTCTGCGGATCGAGCGCTGAGGTTGCCTCATCGCAGAGGAGCACCTTCGGATCGCCGGCAAGCGCGCGCGCGATGCCGACACGCTGCTTCTGCCCGCCCGAGAGATGGCTCGGATAGGCGTCTGCCCGGTCGGAGAGACCGACGAGGGCGAGCAGCTCTGTGACCTTCGGACGGATTTCATCTGCAGATTTGCCCGCGAGTTTCAGCGGAAAGGCGACATTGTCATAGACTGTCGCGGAGGACAGCAGGTTGAAATGCTGAAAGATCATGCCGATGTGGCGCCGCTCCTCGCGCAGCTCGCTCTCCGACATCTGCATGAGATCGCGCCCGCCCACGAGCACCTCGCCGCTCGTCGGACGCTCAAGCATGTTGATGCAGCGGATGAGCGTGGACTTGCCCGCACCCGAGAGGCCGACGATGCCGTAGATGCTCCCGCGCTCAATGCGCAGATTGATGCCACGCAGCGCGTGGATGTCATCCGCATATGTTTTCACAATGTTTTTCAAATATATCATAGGCAAGCCTTCCTTTGGCTGTAATATACCGTGACAAACGTAGCACACACGGGGATTTTTGTCAATGTTTTCCACAGAGGACATAGGGCGTTTACACTGCATCGCCCGATACAGCGGGCGAAAAGATTCTGTTGTCACTGGACAAAAACTCCGCTATAATAGACCCAGACCAAATCGGTAGCTCTCCGTCTCTGACAAGGATGGTTGCCAATGAGAATCGTTTGCGCTATAATATAAAGCCGGATGATTTTCATTGGTACGATTTTGTGCGTTTGTACAGAGGGGGAGATTACGATGCGCTGCCCGGATTTTGAGCATCTGCTCGGCTATCATGCTGCACCCCTGCTTGCGGGTCTGACGGCGGGCAGTCTGCTGTCGTTTCAAAAGAGTCGCTTTCAGGATTTTGACGCGCTGCTCGCGTCTTATGAACCCTGTTTCTCCTGCAAGGGGATCTCGACGTTCCGCGTTGCGGAGGGAGAGGAATATGTCCTCATCCTTTTCTATCGCGCGGAGCTTGTCGCGCGTGCGCTTGCCGTACCGCAGGCGCAGGATCTGCTGTGCGAGGCGGGGTACCGCATTACGGACAGCATGGAGGAGCGTCTCGAGTTCCTGCGCCTGCGAATGCGCGTGCGCAAGACACTGCCGCCGGAGATCGGGCTGTTTCTCGGCTATCCTCCGGAGGATGTGCGCGGCTTTATCACGCGGCGGGGACAGGATTTCGTTTACAGCGGATACTGGAAGGTCTACACGAATGAGGCCGAGGCACGGGCGCTCTTTGAGCAGTACTCGGTCTGTACACATGAGTTCTGTACGCGGCTGGAGGCGGGAAGTCCGCTCGCTGAGTTGGTGCAGGCGGTATAGGGGAGCGGTCACGCTCTCGAGATTCTATGAGGAGGATTTCACATGGCAAAGGTAGCAGTTGTGTACTGGTCCGGCACGGGCAATACGGAGAAGATGGCGGGTGCTGTCGCTGAGGGCGCAAAGGGTGCAGGCGCAGACGCCGATCTCTTCGAGGTAGACAGCTTCTCGGTCGATCAGATCGATAACTTTGACGCTCTTGCGCTCGGCTGCCCCTCGATGGGTGCCGAGGAACTCGAGGAGGGGTCGTATGAGCCGTTCTTCGCAGCTGCGGTTGACAGCGGCAAGCTCTCGGGCAAGCCTGTTGTGCTCTTCGGCTCGTGGGGCTGGGGCGCGGGCGCATGGATGGAGACGTGGTCAGACCGCACGAAGCAGGCAGGTGCCAAGCTCGTCGATACGTTCATCGTGGAAAATGAGCCGGATGCCGAGGGCATCGAGGGCAGCAAGAAGCTCGGTGCGGCGCTCGTCGGCGCGTGCTGACTATAGACGGCGCAGCCTAGGTTCGGATAATGGAGTCGCTTCTTGCGGAGCGGCTCTTTTTCTGTGCATTTGCTGGCAGGATTTTGGGGATCGCGCAGAGAATTTATACGGATATGCGCTTAATGCGTGTTCGACAGAGAGAGGGAAAGGTTGATGATCTATGGAGACTGAGACAGCGGCTGCAGCCGTACAGACGGCGGGGTTTATTCACCCCGTGATGGCGGATGTGATGACGATACTCTCGCTTGTCCTCGTCGTGGCGAGCGTCGGCGTCGCCGCTGTTGCAGTGTACTATGCATGGCGGCAGACGGGCGGCACGATCGACGTTATGGAGGGACACATCTCGTGGCTGCGCACGGAGGCGGAGCGCCTTTCGGCGGCGATACAGGAATCTGCGGACAAGGGCAGTGCGGCGGCGGACGAAGCAGCTGCGCTCAAGGAACAGATTGTGCAGCTCGAGACGCGGATCGTGCAGGCAGAGGAGCAGGCGGAGCGGCTTGCGGCACAGATTGCGAACCTGCAGGGCGGGACTGCGGCTCCATCGCCGGAACCGGAGCCTGAGCCGGCGCCTGTATCGGAACCGGAACCTGTGCCCGAGAGGCAAGAAGAGGAGATTGATCTCGACGCGCTGCTCGAGAGCAAGCCGATCTGGCAGGATCTGTTGGACGACTACCATGCGCTGCGCGAGACCTTTACGCCTGCGCGCGGCGCAGAGCTTTGCCAGCCGTTTATCGACAAGTATCATCTGCATTTCCTCATCTGTACGGATCATAATGCGGCCGAGAACGGCAAAGCGATGCCAAAGTTCGAGACGATCGAGGATGTGGGCGAGGCGACGTTCTGGGCGTATGACATCCCCGGACAGCCGGGCGACTATGCCGTGATCCCGAGTCCTATGTTCCCCTACGATCAGAGGATGCACGAGGAGGCGGGGATGAAGGAGACCTTCGCCGCACGCTGTGAGCCGGGCAAGATTTACGATAAACTCATCGTGGACATGCCTGCGCTCTTCTCTCTGCGCAATGACAAGTGGAAGATCGAACAGCCGGGCATGCTGGAACTTATAGAATAAGAGCGACATACAGAAGGAGCTGCGTCCGCAGGGTATCTCGGCGCAGCTTCTTTTTTCGATGAGAAACGGGCGGCAGCGGAAGAACAAATCTTCCTCTGCCGCCCGTTGGCGTTCGTTTATTTCTTTTTGCCGTGCTTTTTGCCGGAGACATCCTTCAGACACGCCTGAAGCAGAATCTGATTGATGAGGATATCCATGTCTGCAGGCGCGAGCTGTGCCGCATCGGCGAGATGTTTCCATGCCGCCGGATAGTCCTTCGTATGCAGCGCGGCGACGGCGAGTGCATTGTGCGCATCGGCGTTCTGCGGGGCGATCTGCAGCGACTGACGGAGAGCGGCGGCTGCCTGGTCGGAGGCATTTGCTGCGAGCAGGACGAGCCCGTAGTTATACCAGCCCTCGCTGTCGTTCGGCACGGCTTTCAGATAGACCTCATAGGTGCGGCGTGCCTCTTTCACATCGCCGGCAGCTGCGTGGGTGAGAGCAATGCCGAGGAGCGGTTCGGTGCGCTGTGCGTCGCGTTCCTGTGCAGCGGCGAAATCCGCACGCGCCTCGGGATAGGCGGCGCGGTGCAGATAGACGAGACCGCGGTAGATGCGGTTGTCAGCATTGTCCGCCTGTGCAATGTGCGCATCGGCGGCATGCAGAGAGGCATCCGAGCCGTCGGGCAGACGCGCCTGATCGCGGATCATGAGGATCTCCTGCCCGTAGTTCCTGCCGGGGACTGCCCAGACGCCGTTGAGTTCGACCCACCGCGTGAGGCGCCCGAATACATCGGGGCGCTTTGTTCGGAGGAGATCATAGCGCGGGTCAACGATGGGAACGGTCGGCGGCTGTTTGCTCGCGTAGGCGAGCAGATGCTGAATGTGTGCGCGTGCTCCCGTGCGCATATCGGGAAAGGAGAGTCCCTTGACGCCGCCTCCGGTCGCGCCGAGTCCGCAGAAATTATTCTGCTGCCAGTCGACATCGCCGCCGTAGGCGAAATAGCCTGTTTCTTTGTAGGCCTGCGCAAGAGCTGCATCGGGACGGATGCCCTCGCGTGCCGCCTCCTCGTAGTAGATGCGGACGAGTTCTTCGGGGGTGCCTGTGAGTTTCGGCTGCGGATTGCGTGCCAGGAGACGCGCGAGCATCTGCTCCTCAGTTGCGGCCGCCTCGCCAAGAATCGTGACCTCGGCCGAATCTTCGGCGGGCATGCGGAGCTCATCATGCGGCGAAGGGACATGGAAGCGGAGCATGCGGACGAGCTTGCCGTCCGCGGTCATCCCCTCCGGGATCTCTGCGGGGAATTGCGGGCGCACGAGTTTGGGCGCGGGTTTTTCGGCCGTGGGCGCGGCGAATGCACAGGAGGCACAGAGAAGTGCCGCTGCGCTGAGTGCGATGGGAAGGGCGCTGAAGAACATAGATAAAATCCTTTCGCTTACTTCGTTCCGTAGAGGATACCCATGCCGCGCAGCATGAACCGCACGGGCAGCGGCATATCGATCCTGCGCTCCGAATGCGGGAGGTAGGAGATGTCTGAGATGCCTTTCTCTTTGAGGTAAGTGATGAACTCATCCATCTTGCCGTAGAGATCCCTGTTCTCGAAGGTATCGTGCAGGGCGAAGGCGCCGCCCTTTTTCAGTACGCGCAGGGACTCCTCCACGAGCATGAACTTATCCTTCTGCGTGCGTACCTCATGAAAGACGAAGTTGCTGACGACGGCGTCGAAATGGTTGTCGGGGAAGTCGAGCTGCGCCGCATCTCCGTGCCGGAACGCGCAGCGGTCTGCGACGCCCTCCGCCGCCGCGTTGCCTTCGCACTGCTCTTTGCCGTAGTTCCACATTGCGGGCCAGTAGTCAATGCCCTGTACCTGCGCGAGCGGGAACTTTTTTGCGACGGCGATGGTGAGCGCGCCCGAGCCGCAGCCGATGTCGAGCGCCGTGCCGCTGCCGTCCCACGGCAGCTGATCGAGCAGATAGCTGTGAATGCGCCGCATGAGCCCGCCGCCCTCGAAGGAAAAGACCCGGCGGCAGTAGTACATATAGATGACGACAAAAGTTGCAGCGCCGGAGAGGATCGCGAGGATATAGAAGGACGCTTCCGTACTGAAAAAGAGCGCGCAGCCGAGCGTGAGCACATAGAGTACAGCGGCAATCGCGCAGAGCGTTTTCATCATCGACACAGAAATCCAGTTGCCGTAGTTTGGTTTCATAAATGTTCCTCCTTATTTCTGAGGGATGCGGTCACCGCGTCCACCTCGTTGTTCACTTCGGCGCGCAGATCTTTGAGGGCGGGCGAGAACGCCGCTTCGTTGACTCCATAGGTGCGCTGCAGATCATATTCGAGCGGCAGCCATGTCGCGGGATCGCACTCGTTGTGCGTGATCACTGCCTCCATACGGTCGAGCGCACGCACGAGAAGCGACTCCTCTGTCTCCAGCGCATCCATCTCGTCAAAGAGTACGCGTACCTCCTCTGCAAAAGGCGGAGGAAGTGATGAAATCCATGCGTCGCGCAGTTCGTGCTCCTGCGTGCGGTCGGCCTCCGTTTTCTCAAACGTCGGAATATCCCCCGTAAAGACTTCGCCCACATCGTGCAGCAGGGCCATCAGGAGGACGCGCGTGAGATCGGCAGAGGGGAAGCGGTCACGCAGGAAATACGCCATCAGCGCCATCCGCCAGCTGTGCTCCGCCACACTCTCCTGCCGGCCGGACTTCATCCACGCGTGGCGCGTGCGCTCCTTGAGGCCTGCGATGCAGTGCATGACGGCAAGATATTCCTTGGGAGACATAGACACCCCTTTTCGTTCGGCTGAGAAATCGTATCTATTATAGCACAGCTGTATCGTAAGGGAAATGTATATGAAATGAAAGTGGTTCCCATCGCCCTTGTCAACGTGCCGTACATATAGTATGATAGAAAACTATATAGGAGGAATGCGTGTGAGACAGAAAATGGGCGTGCTCGGTCCCGTGGGGACCCACAGCGAGGCGGCGGCGCTCTATCTCATGGCGTGGCAGCGGCTCGACCGCGAGATCGTTTGCTTCGGCGATATCGGAGAGTGTCTGCACGCAGCGGAGACGGGCGCTGTGGACGCTGCATTTGTGCCTGTCGAGAACTCGCTCGAGGGGGCAATTGCCGTAACGCTCGATACGCTCGCGCACTCGGATACCCTGCGCGTGCGGCGTGAGGTCATCTGGCCCGTACACAACTATCTCATGGCGCGCCGCGCGGATGGTGAGATTCGTTGCGTCTACTCACATGCGCAGCCCATCGCGCAGTGCAGGGATTTCCTCCTGCGGTGCTGCCCGCGGGCAGAGATCATCAAAACCGCGAGCACGGCGCGCGCAGCGGAGATCGTCGGTGCCGCGTCTGCAGATGCGGGCTGGGCGGCAATCTGTACGCGCAGGGCAGGCGAGCTGAACGGTCTGGTCGAGATCGCGGGAAAGATCGAGGACCGCGGCTCCAACTGCACGCGCTTCTTCGAAGTTGTGCGCGATGGAACGATCCCGCCGCCCGCCGAGAAGAACGATACCGTTCTCCTCGTCTGCCAGATCGATGGCACGCGCGCGGGCGCACTCTACGATGTGCTCGGCGAGTTTGCGCGCCGCTTTGTGAATCTCACGCGCATCGAGTCACGTCCCGCGCGGACGGAGCTTGGCGCGTATATGTTCTTTTTCGATCTCGATGCGCACAGCGATGCGGATGCCGTGCGCGCATCCATTGATGCCGTCGCCGAGAAGAGTGTCTGGCTGAAGGTACTCGGCGCTTTCCCTGTGCATATGGCACACAACGAATAGCAAAGGAGCAGATACCATGGTTGTCATTATGAATTCGGATGCCACACAGGCGGATATTGAGGGCGTCATTCGTGCCATCGAGGAGAAGGGGCTCGAGGCAAAGGTTATGGAGGGAGCGCGCCAAAAGATCGTCGGCGTCATCGGCGATAAGACAAAGCTCGCCTCAACTCCGCTCGATGCGATGCACGGCGTCGAGACGACCGTCGCCATCTCCAAGAGCTACAAACGTGCGAGCCGCGAGTTCCACCCCGCACCGACGGTCATCGACATCCGCGGCGTGCGGATCGGTGACGGAACGCCTGTCGTCATGGCGGGCCCCTGTGCCGTCGAGTCGCGCGCACAGCTCATAGAGACGGCGGAGATCATCAAAGCAGGCGGGGCGCAGTTCATCCGCGGCGGCGCGTATAAGCCGCGCACCTCACCCTACGCATTCCAGGGGCTCGAGGAAGAGGGCCTGAAATATCTCGCCGAGGCACGCGAAAAGACCGGTCTCGCTGTCGTCACCGAAGTGACGGTGGTCGAGGCGGTGGACACAGTGGCCGCCTATGCGGATCTCCTTCAGATCGGCGCACGCAACATGCAGAACTTTGGCCTCCTGCGTGCGGTCGGACGCTCAGGCAAGCCCGTCATGCTAAAACGCGGCCTTGCGGCCACCATCGACGAGTGGCTGAACGCTGCCGAGTACATCATGAACGAGGGCAATCCGAACGTTATCCTCTGCGAGCGCGGCATCCGCACCTATGAGACCTACACGCGCAACACATTCGACATCAGTGCGGTCGCGGCGATCAAGCATCTCTCACACCTGCCGATCATTGCTGATCCGAGCCACGGTACGGGCAAGTGGCGCATGATCAAGCCCATGGCTCTCGCTTCCATTGCAGCGGGGGCAGACGGCCTCATCATCGAGGTGCATCCGAACCCGGCGCGCGCCCTCTCCGACGGCCCGCAGTCACTCACGCCGGAGAACTATCTCGACCTCATGGCAAGCGTGCAGAAACTCAGCCGATTCATGGCGGACGAGCACATCGAGCCGATGGTTTTGAACTGAATAACTGCATTGAAAAGGGACGATCCGTGCGGATCGTCCCTTTTCTGTTTTCCTGTGGGAGAAATGGGGGAGAAAGATCAGACCTCGGCGATGACCTCGATCTCACAGAGTGCGCCTGCGGGCAGTTCCTTTGCCGCGACGCAGGAGCGCGCGGGCTTGCTCGTGAAGTACCGGGCATAGACTTCGTTGAACGCGGCGAAGTCCCCCATGTCGGCGAGGAAGCAAGTCGTCTTGACAACGCGTGTGAGATCGGTGCTGGCCGCTGTGAGCACGGCACTGAGGTTCTTGCAGACCTGCTCCGCCTGCTCTTTGACATTTGTCCCCGTGATCTTGCCCGCGGCGGGATCGATGCCGATCTGCCCTGAGGTGTAGACGAGGCCTTGGACGCGCATCGCCTGGCTGTATGGGCCGAGGGCGGCGGGGGCGTTGTCGCTGTGAATTGTTTCCATAATAATCTCCTTCCATCTTGGGCAGCTTTTTCGCCTGATCTTTGGGGACACCCTCTGCACAGCTTCTCACTGCGTGTTGTCATTTCCCTGATCAGACAAAAATCCGTGCCAAGCGCAATCCGATACGCATCAAAAATATCCCGGACGGTTCAAAAAAGGAAGCCGTCTCATATGCAGGCGGCTTCCTTTCATCATTTATCAGTCATGCTCAGTGGATCGTTGTCACGCGGATAGCGACGGAGCCGCCCTCGTTGTAGGTCATTCCTGCGACCATGACGACCTTGTCGCCCTGCTTGACATAGCCGTGCGAGAGTGCACCGCGCGTACAGGACTCGATCATGTCCTCGACCCCGGTCCACTTGCGGCCGAGGATGGAGTAGACGCCCCAGCGCAGATTGATGTGGCGCGCGACCATTGGATTCGGTGCGTAGGCGACGATCGTTGCCTTCGGGCGGTACTTCGAGACGACGCGCGTCGTGTAGCCGGACTGTGTCGGCGTCAGGATCGCAGCGGCGCTCGTCTCATAGGCCAGCTGCACCGTTGCGTGGGAGACGGCGTCCGTCACCGAGGAGCGTTCGCGGATGCTGCGCGCGCGAATGATCGAGTCGTACTCGAGCGACTCTTCCATGCGCAGCGCAATCGTGCTCATCATCTTGACCGCCTCGACCGGATAGTCGCCGCTCGCCGTCTCGCCCGAGAGCATGATGGCGTCCGCGCCGTCGAAGATCGCGTTGCCGACGTCCGAGACTTCGGCGCGGGTCGGGCGCGGATTCGTCGTCATCGACTCGAGCATCTGCGTCGCAACGATAACAGGCTTGCCGACCGCGTTGCACTTGCGGATGATTTCCTTTTGGATGACGGGCACGTCCTCCGCCGGGACCTCGACGCCGAGATCGCCGCGTGCCACCATGATGCCGTCCGAGACCGCGAGGATCGCGTCAAAGTTGTTGACGCCCGCCAAATTTTCAATCTTTGGGATGATCTCCATGTGACCGCCGTGCTTTGCGATCAGATGGCGGATCTCCTCTACGTCCGACGGACGCTGGATGAACGATGCCGCAACAAAGTCCATATCGTTCTGAATGCCGAAGATAATGTCGCGCTCGTCCTGCTCCGAAATCGCAGGCAGACTCAGCTCGATGCCCGGTGCCGCCACGCGCTTGCGCGTCGACATGGGGCCGCTGTTCTGGATGGTTGTCACGATGTCCTTGCCGCGGATTTCGTCGACCACGAGCCCGACAAGACCGTCCGAGAGGAGCAGCGTGTCGCCCGGCTTTACCTCGCTGTATAGCTGCTTGTGATTCACGCTGACATGTGTCTCGTCCCCCGGCGCATCGTCATAGGTCAGCGTGAACTGTTTGCCCTTCTCGAGCTGCACCTTGCCCTCTGCGAACTCGCCGAGGCGCATCTCCGGGCCCTTCGTATCGAGGATCAGTGAGATCACTTTGCCTGCGCGTTCAGCCGCTTCGCGCACCTTGCTGATACGTACGAGGTGCTCTGCATGGGTACCGTGGGAGAAGTTGAAGCGCGCGCAGTTCATCCCGCTTTCGATGAGCGCGTCGACAATCCCGTCCGGGTCCGTTGCCGGTCCCTGCGTACATATGATTTTCGTCTTTTTCAGCATGTCGTATCCCCGCCTTTTATTCCTGAATATCATGGCTGATAATATTCTACACTCTTTTCGGTGAGAAGTAAAGGAATCCCTGCTAAATTCGGACACGGTGCTTGGGCGAAAGAATACAGGAATCCAATTTGACAAAACTTTGCTTTTTCCATATTATGAGGGTTATGTTTTGAAAGGACGGTTCTATGGATTTTCTCAATTCTCTTGTCGGTTCGATCAACGACTTCCTGTGGACTTATATCATCATCGTTGTGCTCGTCGGCTGCGGGCTCTGGTTCACATTTTCCACCGGGCTGATTCAGCTGCGTGCTCTGCCCGAGATGGTTCGCCTCCTCACGGGGGAGCTCGGCCGCCGTCCGAGCGGACGCAAGGCGATCTCTTCGTTCCAGGCTTTTTGCGTCAGTACGGCCTCGCGCGTCGGCGTCGGCAACATCGCAGGTGTTGCCATCGCCATCGTTACGGGCGGTCCCGGCGCCGTATTCTGGATGTGGGTCATCGCCTTCATCGGCACGGCGACGGGATTTGTTGAGAGCACGCTCGCGCAGATCTACAAGATCCCGCGCGGTCACGGACTCTTTCACGGCGGTCCCGCGTACTACATCCAGAATGCGCTCGGTCAGCCTGCCGTCGCAAAGCTCTTTGCTGTGCTCATCTCCGTCACCTTCGGCCTGATCTACGTATCCGTTCAGGCAAATACGATCGCGCTTTCGATGGAGAAGGCGTTCGGCATTGATACCTGGGTCATGGGCGGTATCCTCGCCGTCCTCTCGGGCGCCGTTATCTTCGGCGGGATTCACCGCATTGCGAACTTTACCACACTGCTCGTGCCGTTCATGGCGGGGCTCTATCTCCTCATTGCGCTGGTCGTTGTCATCATGCACATCAATGAGGTGCCGGGGATGTTTGCGCTCATCCTGCATGACGCGTTCAGCCCGCAGGCAGCGGTCGGCGGCGGGCTCGGCACCGTCATTCTCACGGGCATCCGCCGCGGCCTCTTCTCGAACGAGGCAGGCGAGGGCTCCATTCCGAATGCGGCAGCGACCGCGAATGTCACGCACCCGGTCAAGCAGGGACTCGTGCAGGCATTCGGCGTCTACGTCGACACATGGATCGTCTGCTCGGCGACGGCGTTCATCGTGCTCCTCACGGGCCAGTATACGATCGGCGGGAATACGACCGGGATCGCGCTCGCACAGGACTCGCTCGCGAGCGTCTTCGGCGGCGGCGCTTCGGCGCTGCTCGCCGTGCTCATCTTCCTCTTTGCCTTCAGTTCGGTTGTGGGCAATTACTACTACGGCGAGATCAACATTCATTTCTTTGGCGAGAATACGGGGACGGCGCTCTTTCTCTATCGCACCGCCGTCGTCGTCATGGTGTTCTTTGGCTGCGTTGCCGCGCTCGGACTTGTGTGGAACCTCGCCGACCTCTTCATGGCGATGATCTGTCTCACGAACCTCTATGCGATCGGACGCCTCGCGCCGCTGGCGCGCATCGCACTCACGGACTACTTCGCACAGAAGGCAGCGGGCAAGAATCCTGTCTTCGACCCGTCCGTCATGCCTGACCAGCACGGCATTGTGGGCTGGGATGAGGAGCAGTTCAAACCACAGAAGCACTGATACAAAAATAAAGAAAGAGAGATTGGATTTTCCCTCCGGGGAGATCCAATCTCTCTTTTTGCCGTCTGATCCTCCGGCTGAGTTTTTTGCATGTGAGGCTTTACTTTTCGTGCCTGCTTTCGTAGAATAGGAGCAGAATAGACATCGCACAGAGTGCGCCATAGGGACGGGGGATGTTTTTATGCTGAAAAAGGCAATCGCGGTGGTCACATCGGGCGGCGACAGCCCGGGCATGAATGCGGCGGCGCGCGCAGTGGTGCGCACGGCGACCTACGAGGGTGTCGAGGTCTACGGCGTGCACAACGGATACAGCGGCATGGTGCATGACGATATCGTACAGCTCACCACGCGCAGTGTCAGTGATCTGATCCAGCGCGGCGGCACATTCCTCGGCACAGCGCGCAGCAAGTCATTCATGACGCCGGAGGGGCGCAGGACAGCGTTTGAGAATCTGCGCAAGCGCGGCATTGAGGGGCTTGTCATCATCGGCGGGGACGGTTCGCTCACAGGCGGCTCGCTCCTCAGTCAGGAGACCGGCATGCCGATCGTCGGCCTGCCGGGAACGATCGACAATGATATCTGGGGCATGGACTATACCATCGGCTGCGACACGGCGTGCAACACGATTGTGGATGCGATCAACAAGCTGCGCGATACGGCATCGGCACACCGCCGCATTATCATTGTCGAGGTCATGGGGCGCCACTCGGGCTGGCTCGCGATGATGTCGGGCATTGCGGGCGGTGCGGAATACATCCTCGTGCCCGAGGTCGCATTCGACCTCGAGGAGATCAGCTGCGAGCTGAAGGAGATGTACGAACGCGGCAAGCGTTACAGCATCATCGTCGTCGCCGAGGGCGCAGGTTCGGGCGTCGAGATCGGCAAGATCATCAGTGAGAAGACGGAGATCGACACGCGCGTCTCGGTGCTCGGGCACATCCAGCGCGGCGGTTCGCCGACCGTGGAGGACCGCATCAAGGCATCAATGCTCGGCGAGAAGGCGGCACTGGCGATCATCTCGGGAGTCAACGATGTGATCTTCAGCTTCAACGAGGGGCAGGTCGTGAGCGTGAACCTCTTCGAGGCGGTCAACAATAACAAGACGCTCGATCCGGAGCTCGTGCGCCTCTCGCGTGTGCTGGCCTAGAACAGCGGCAGGGAAGTGCGTCGTGTGTGCGCTCCGCCGTCATCTCATCAACACGAGGCTAAGGCTTTGTACG
>ERZ772946.66-NODE-66-length-58437-cov-12.1044_pt1 | contig 58437 bp, 69 predicted proteins | sample MGYA00511680_ERZ772946 | MGnify/ENA primary metagenome ERZ772946 (study PRJEB29015, sample SAMEA2737918) | human oral metagenome | biome: human oral; feature: human-associated habitat; material: dental | place: China | collected 2016 ... | reverse complement strand
ACAAGAGGATAGATTTAAAGCAAATTTACCCTATTTAAACGCCAGTATTATCACGATTGATATAAGTTTTATTTTTATAAATTCGTCAAACAAGTTTTTGGATTTATACTTATCCGATTTGCCTAAGATTACGTTTAGCTCCTTGCCTTGTGATAGTTGAGCTAGAAGGGCGTTGGCATCCCTGCGTGCTTCTGCTACGGAGTAGATACCCGGGCGAAATTCGCTAAGCGTCTTAGTAGTAGTATCTTTGCCATCTTTTCTAAGTCTGATTTTAAAGGTCTTTAGCCCTTTGGGAGAGACATATACATAAAGCTCTTTCGGATTACCTACAACTTTAAAATACATTCGATCTTTGCATTCTAAACCCCTAATGTCTTTATCGGTTAAATTTGCACTTGATACGTTAGCCATTGAATGCTCCTTATTAATATTAAGGGTAGCGTGAGCTTATAATGCGAAAAAGCCCACTAATAAGGTCCTTATTTTTTCAGAAATAATTATATTACAAACAAAAATAAAAAGAAAGAAAAGTAATCGAAACATGAAATAAGCACCTATATATCGGAATTAAATGAAAGTAAAAAGAAAAGACTTAGTGGTGGTTAGAGGCGACTTGACAATGTCATTAATAGGCTCAATAATACGTTATTTCGACGATAAAAACGGCAAAAATATTTTTCAAATATTTTTTGGGCGATTAAGTTTTTAAGCTTCAAAAATGCGATAATGAAAAGTTTACTTTTCAATATTAAACGCGAGCAAGTGCCCTAAAATAGGGCTTTACGATTTAGAAGTTTTGCGGTTTTTAAGTTTCGCTAGCTTAAACGGCTAAATTTATCTTAAGAATTGAGAAGTTTCACGACTTTTTTACCCCGAAACTTAATTAAGGTTCCTTCGTGAAACTAGAGCCGGTTTAATCGTTTCACTCTTGCCACTCATTCGCGCCGTAAATACCTAAGACGTAAATCGTCTCGCTCTCTATTAGATACGGGATAACGTAGCCTTTGAAAATTAAATCCCTAGCGTTGTCTTTCTTAACCTTTTGGCTAAGCCTATGCGCTAAGGGCATATTTTTTAAATCTAGGCACTTTCGAAAAACCTCATCGACGAAATTATCCGCTCTGTTTGAGCTGTCTTTAGCGATGAAGTCTTTTATCGTGTCAAGCTCATCAAAAAAGCGACTATGAAATTTCACGCGCATATTTGCCCGCTTTTATCTGCTCTATCGTATCGCGTGCGCTTGCTTCGTCTATTAGCCCTTTGCCTTTTAGGGCTTCGTCCGCGCGAGCGTTTAACTCTTTAACATATTCGTCCGTTAGTTCGGTCGTAAGCGTCTCAAAGCTTTTATTCGCGCTGCTAGCTAAAATCTTGCCTATGGCGATGAGCTGGCGCATTATGGTCTCGTCCGTTCGTATGGTTAGGGTCTGCATTGCTTAGCCTTTGTTTTAAAATCCTAGAGATATTTTAACTTCTTGAGGCTTAGGGTTTGATAAGGGCGCCCGAGTTTAAAATTTAGATAAAATTTTGGGGTATGATATATCAATTTTTGCGCTTGCGTTTTGGGGGTGGGGAGGGTCTTTTTTGTGCAGGGTATCGTTTAGGCTTAGTTCGTATGGTAGTTTAAGCTCTTGCTAGCGCATATGATTTTTTTTGCACCTAAATTTTAGCTCTTAAGCATTTATGCATTTTGTCTCATTTTGACACAGGGTAGCAAGCAAAGCACGATAAAAAGGGGGTTAGAGTCTTAATAAAATAGAAACAACAACGAGTTGTGACATTTTAAGTTTCGAGCATTTTTTTGCCTTCTCAATCCTTCTCAAACCTCGCTAGAATGGGAGTTTAAACGACTTTAAGAAATCCCTAACTGCTATTCATATATGCCTTTTCTCTTACACCTATTTTACACTTACTAGGTGCAAAATCTGTTTAACTCTCCTTGTGATTTTAGATGTATGGGTTAATGGGATAGAGTTTAGGCGTTTGCTTAAAGTTTTAATAAAGGGAGCTGTGATTTAACTCGCTCCCCTAAATATCTACGCGCCATTTAGCGGAGCGCGCCACCTGTGGTTATCTCTCGGCTCCGCTTTGTCTTGTAACGCATCTATTTGTTCGCAAAGATAGCTTATGCGTTCCCCTAGCTTTTCGCATTCGCTCGCGTAGTAGTTAAATAGGCGGTAGGCTTGTAAGCCTGCTTCAAATGTTGCTTGCGCTTCGTCCATATCCTGCGCTCGCTTAGCTATCTCGGCTTTAAATTTAGCCCTCTGCTTATCGTCTGCGGCTCGCTCTAGCTCGCGCTTATGCAGGCTAGTCCATAGCCTAAAGGCGAAATCTTTTAGCTGTTCGTAGCTGGGTGCGTCTGCACCCTTAGCTAAATACTTCAAAGCGATGTTAAAGTCTCTTTTATTCATTGCTCGCCCTTTCGCTTAGTTTGTTTTTAAGTTCGTCGCGCTCCTGCTGCACTTCGTAAAGCTCGTCGCAGGTTTCGCACCATTTTAGGTGCAGTTCCTCGTAGAGCTTGCTTAGTTTGTCGTATTTACCCTCTAGGATTATCTTATCGGCGAGCAGGGTCTGAATTTTAATCCTATCCTCGCCCAGTATTCTTAAAAAATATTCGTGAGCCTCCTTTAGCTCGGTGTTTTGTTCCTCGGCCTCGGCGGTGCGTCTATGCAATACGCCGTTACCTTTTAATACTCTTTTGTTCTCGTTTTGTATGTGGTTACGCTGGTAAAATAGCGAATAACCCACATCATAAAGCACCTGTTCGCTTACCTCATCGCTGCCTGCCGTTTGTTTAAGTAGCTCGTGAAAGCTCTTAATTACGGGTCTGTCCGTTCCGGTTAAAATCATTGTTAAGCTCCTTGCTGATTTGTGTTTTGCTTTACCACTCGGTAAAGCACCTTTGGCTCTAGCCTTCCGCTTTCGTAGCTTGATAGCTCCGTAAGCTTAGCGAATAGGTCATAAGCGCAGTCCTGCGCGCTCTCGTATGTAGCTAGGAATTGTGAAAATCCTTGCCTTGCTGAATGGTTGTGTTGCATTTTGGCTCCTTAAAAATATGCTTTAGCATTAAAATATTTGTATAATTATATGCTTATGCACTTTAAAACAAGCTTAATAAAATATGCATAAGCGCTATTTAATAAATAATTTAATACACTACTGCATATTTTATTAAAAGGTCTGAAGTGAATAGAGATGAATTCAATGAGCTTATGAAGCGTGCGGGATTAAATAAAAAGCAGTTGGCAGAAATTTTAAAAACGAGCTATCAGGGAGTAAATAGCTGGGGAACAAATGGGCGCGGCTATCCGTATTGGGTCGAAAGCTGGCTTATTAACTACATCAAAGCAGGCAATTTTGAAAAAATCAAAGAGTTAACTAAAGACATCTAACCTCATCGCCTCCTTATCTCTGTTGTAATATGTGCCTATGCTCTAGATTAAATCTAGCCCATCATTCCTTTTTTGCTATTGCATTATTCGTTTTTAGCGAATGGTGATATTTAGGGCGTTTTTAATTCAACCCTCGCATTTCGTAAATAAAGCCCTCTGATTGATTTTAACCCTTTTGTATGAGGCGCACCCTCTTTTTGCCTTGTAGCCCCTTTATTTTAGCCCGATGCACCTGCTACTTTTTCAGGCACGCCACCATTTTTTGAAAAATGCGCGCGCGAGTGTTTAAGGTTGAGAGCTCTGTTTTATCAAAAAGGGGGCAGAAGTGAGAAAGAGAAAGTAAACGACTACCTATGTACTAAGGGGTCTGAAACTTAAATTGCGTTTTTGGGTTTTAATTTTGAGGCAGAGCGAAGCGCCAAAACATAGGGGCAGGCGGCTATTTTTTTAAAAAAGTAAAATGGGCGTTTGTATTTTCGTTTACTATGTGCTTTAGTTTTGCTTCCTATACCGATTTTATGAAACCTTAAAGTAAATGAGCGGAGTAAAAATCGGCTTAAGGTTTAGGTGTGATTTTGAGTAAATTTTGGTCGAGTAAATAGGCGATGAGGTGGCGGATAGAAATAGGGCGGTTAAACGGCTAGGTCTATTATCTGCTTGAAGTCGCTTAGGGCTTGGCGTAGTTGAAGCTCTAGACGTTCGGTCTTAGGAAGTAGCGCGGGCTTGTTTAAATCAATTATGGGCGCGGTCGCTTCGGCTCGATACAGAGGAAAGCCCAAATCGTTCTTTAACGCCTTGTCGTAAAAATAAATCCTTTGCAGCGCGCCAAATTCTGCTTTTACGTATGCGGTGTTCCCGCGTCTGATTATCTTGAACGCTCTCAAATTGAAAGGCGTGCGGCTATCATAACAAAGGTCAATACTTGAGACGTTATTAACGGCGTCTAGCAACTCCGCTATTAAATCGAGGGGCGGGGCGGACTTATGATATTGCCTTAGCCCGTAAAACTCGATAACCGCTTTTTTATCGCAGCTATTCGGGCTTTTTGTAGTGGCGTAAAATATGCTTAGGTTTTCGAGTTCGTAGATATTGATTATTTTCAGTCCGCGAAACTCATAACGCCCCGCGACTTTAATCTCTTTGGTATCTTGCATTTTCCGCCATTTTAAGCCGTGATTTTTGGCTATGCTTTTTAAAAGCCCCATTTTGCTAAACCGCTTTTTGGTTACGGCGTTTTTAAAAAAACTTGCGCGGATTGTGTCGATATGAATGTCTGGGGTTTCAGCCAAAATTTGGCTAACGTAAGGTAATATTTCCACGTTTTAATTTCCAAAGGGCGGTTTCGCTTGACACTAACCGCCCTTAAATATTTTGATTTAATCTTTATGAGGCGCATTCTTGGGTCACGCCGTAAGCCTGGGCTGCTTGTCTATCCGATAAGCTCCACGTATCGCGATACTCCAAAATCTCTAAATCAAGATTGTTAAATTTTACTATCGCGCTCATTTTGACCTCCTTGCTCTTTCAGCTCTACACCCACAGCCTTTAGCCACCGGACGGCTTTGGCTCTTTGGGCGTCGTTTTTGAAATAAGCGATTTTGTGGTCTTTCTTTACCTCATCGCGCCATCTGCGACTTATCAATCCGCTTTGCTCTAGTTGTAGCAAATAGACGTTTTGATTACTTGCGATAATGCTTGCCGCTCTTATGGGCTTATCGCTATTTATCATTTTTAACAAAATCTGCTTTTTTATTATCGACGTTCTCATTTTTTTTTATCCTTTCTTATGCCTGCTTTGACCTCTAAGGCTTTGATACTCTCCTCTTGCGTCCTCGTTATGTGGAATAGGTCATAAGCGCAGTCTAACAGCTCCTGCGACGCTCCGTCCAGGCTCTGCACCTTGTAAATATGTAGCTGCCTTTTGAATGCCTTTAGCATATCCTTATCGCCCGCGCTAAAACAAAACGCGCTAGGGGTAAAATTTAGCTTACTTCGTCCCATTGCTCGTCCCCGTTAAAAAGGTTTGGATTAGCCTTTCGTTCTCGCCTTGCAACTCCTGCATTTGTTCGCGTTGAGCCGATAGCGCTAGAAATAAGTCAAAGGCTACGTCCTTAAAATCCGCCGTTTTGCTTCCGTCTCGCTCGTCCTGCAAATATTTGAGATAAATATCGGGGTAACACGCTTTAAGCATCTTTTCGTAAAGCTCGGGCGCGTTTTTTAAATCTTTGCACTCGCGCGTAAAGTCCGCGATAGCCTTTTGATTTATCTCGTTCTCGCGTTCCTCGAATAGGTCAAACGCTACGCTTAGGGCTTCAATCACGCCCTTTCGTCGCTCGTCTTGCTCCTGAACGTCCGCCTACGCGTATATCGCCCTAATATCGGGATATTTAGATAAATAGGCGTAAAAACGCAAATATCGCCTTTTCTCGGCTTCGTCCTTAAACAGCGGCTTCATCTTGTGCCGCCTTTCTCATAAAAAACGCCTCCACCTCAGCGGGGTCAAAAAAGGTGATATTTTTGCTAAATTTTATCGGTCTTAGAAAGCCTTGTTTAGCAAAATACCACACCGTGCTTAAGCCTATGCCGTAGATATTAGCAATCTGCGCCGCTCTTAGATACTTTGGTTTAACTTCGCTTTTTCTCATTGCTTAGCCTTTATTGTTTAGATTATCTTTGCAAAGATTGTGCGAATTATGGCGAGAGTTAAAAAGTTAATCAACGAAAAATATTTTTAGCCAGGTAGGTAAAAGTGGTTGTTTTGAATTAAATTTACGGACATTTGATGAGGTTTGAAAAACCTAAAAGCCCTAAAAATAGGACTTTTATAGTGGCTAAAAATATTTTTAGGCGGATTATGCGTCTTTATCGTTGGGGTAAAAATATTTGTAAATTTTATTTGCTAGCGTAGCTTTTTTGTTTTTATCCACGCCGACAATCTGATACATTCTCGCTTTTAAAATCAAGGTATCTGAAAATTTATCTCTTATCTTTTGAGTGTTGTTTAAAAGATCGTATCTTTCTTTTTGCTCTTTAAACGGCGCAAAATATTCGGTTGCTGCTCTCATAAATCTTTCGTATTCTGGATAAGGGTCACAATCGCAATTGTGACCAAAAGGGTCGCGGATATACGGCTCGCCAGTTGAATACTCGCTAAAATAAAAAGCGTGATTTAAAAACTCAATAGCTTCTAGGTAGTTTTCATATCTTATGATGATATCATTTTTCTTGGCTTTTGCCTCCATAATATTTTTAAAAAAATCTACGAAAGCGGTTAAAATTTCGTCTTTTGCCTCCTCTGATTGATAAAAGTGAGTTAAAATTTTAAACTCGGGGAATAAATTGGGGTCGTGTGTAATGCAAAAAGACTCATCAATGGTTTCGTTCATCATCCCATTAAAGGCTATTAACAAATCAAAATTACGATTTGCTTTATCAGCAATTCTTAATCTTTTTCTGATATCAATTAGAACTTGTTCTATCGCCTCTGTCTCTCGTTTTTCTCTCTCGTCTTTTGCACTTTGCGTATCTCTTGGCTCTGATAACTTCGCCATATTGCCTCCTAGTTGTCTTTTATTTCGAGAATGTAACTGCTCCACCAATCAAGCAAAATTTTAAGCTCGTCCAAAAAATCGGCTTTTTCGGAATAGCTTAAATCCACTTTGTCGCCGTGTAGGTGGTCTAGCGCCTTTTTGATAGCCTCTTTGCTTACTCCGTGCTTTTGCATATTGTTAAACGCTTGCGTCATAAATATACCCCGCAGGCTATGCAGGGTTACGACGCGCCCCGTCTGCCTATCTCTAAAGTCAAAGCCCTTAATCGCGTTTGTAGCGGTGTCTTTGTGTATATGCCCCGTAAAGTGCGAGTTAATAAAAATGTGCTCGTATGCTCTGCTTAATTTCGCCTGGTCCTCAAGTATCCGCATAACCTCATCGCTAAGCGGCAATTTGAAATCGCCTATCTCGCTACGCTTGATTTTCTGCTCGGCGCGCGAATGGTTAAAAGCCTCCTACCGAAATCTACGTAATCCCATTTTAGGCGCGACAGCGGCGCGGCTCTTAGCGGTAGGTGTAGGCATAGCTTCATCGCGTTTTTTATCGTCTCAAAATGCGGATAATCATAAATGGCGTTAAAAATGCCTTTAAGTCCTGGCGCTCGGTTAGCTTGGCGTAATGCTCGACTTTGGTTTTAGGGATTAAGCTTTTGGCGTCGATGTTCGCCATAATATTAAGCTCTGCGTATCCGCTCGATACGGCGAATAAAAAGACGCGGTTTAAAATTTGTTGATTATCTCGACGGTTTGCGGCGTGGTTTTTGACGTTTCTTTAAGGATGTCCGCTATCTCGCCGTGAGTAATGCTCTTTATTCCTCTATCTTTTAGTATCTGCATTACGTGATTTTCAATACGCCCGCGCTTGGTCTTTAGCGTTTGGGGTAGTATGCTTTTGGCTTCAAGCTCTAGCCATTCGTTAAAGACCTTTTCAAAGCTGCGGTTATGCTCGCTTATCCTTTGAGCTTTGGCGCGTTTCTTTTCTGTGATAGGGTCGATACCTCTCATCGCTAGCTTTTTAAGCTCGGTTCGCTTCTCTCGCGCTTCGGCTAGCGATAAAACGGGGTAGTTGCCTAGCCCCGTATTATTCAGCTTGCCCGTATTGGGGCTAATAAAAGCAAATACCCAGCGCTTGCGCCCACTCTTGCTTACTATCAGTCCTAAGCCGTCGCCGTCCGTGAGCTTGTAGTCTTTGGCTTTCGGCTTTGCCTCTTTAATTTGCTTATCGCTAAGCGGTTTTACTATCCTAGCCATTGCGTTCTAACTCCCTTAAATGCGTTATTTGAGACGATTTAAAAATATTTTTTCGGTTTTCGGGTCAAAATCTCGCACAAAAATATTTTTAAAATCGCCGCCTTTTTGCTCTGCGTATGCCTAAAATAGGGGATTTGATGAGGTTTAAAACATTTTTCGCTTCGAGTGCGTTTTTTTAAGCTTCACAAAATCCTATTTTGGGCGTTTCAAGCGTTTTAAAACATTTTTTGGAGTGCCTTGTAAGCCCGTTAAATAGGGCATTTGGTAAGTTTTAAAAATATTTTTTCGCTCGATTTTCAGAATTTTGCCAAAAATATTTTTAAAATGTTTTTAAATTGCTAGCTTTGCCTGATTATTTTAGACTGCTTTAGAGGATTAAAATCACTTAAAGTCCGTATTTTAGGGGTTTTGTTGGATTGTGTTAGATTGTAAAAAATAGGCAATGGTGGTTAGAGGCAGAATCGAACTGCCGACACGCAGATTTTCAGTCTGCTGCTCTACCGACTGAGCTATCCAACCACCGAAAAAGAAAAGTAATTTTAGCCATGCAATACTTAAATCTCGGTTAAAATCCTTGATTTTCGCTAGATTTTTGTACGTTGCGCTCCAAAACAGCCAAATTTACTCAGTTGGAATTTTCTAAATTTTAGTGATAAAAATATTGCTTGCGCAGTAATTTGCAATAATCAAAAAGGGCTATCAATCTAAAAGCAAAGTGATATAAATTTACTATTTAGCCGACTTTGCAAATTATACGCTTGGTTCTAGGCTATGCAAAGTAGACAAATTTGAGCGCATATAACAGGCGATAGCCGCGATTGGTTAAATTTAGCATCGAAAATTGGCTTTAATTTGGACTTGACGAAGCATCTTTATAAACATTGTGCTCGAGCTAATAGTGTGACATGGGGATGTTTACTTTGGGGTTAAATTTATTTAGATATCCGCGCAGCAGAAGCGTTGAAATTTTAAAATGCGATTGCAAATTGTATTTTAAAAGCCTAGCCCGATCCGACTAGCCCCGATAGGTCTGTTTATCCGAGCTGTGCAACTTGTTTTTTAAATAGATCGCCGCGTTCGGCGTAGCTTTTAAATTGATCCAAACTGGCACATGCAGGGCTTAACAGCGCTATTTCGCTCGCAGAATTTATGGAATTTTTAAAATTTTCGAAATTTTTAGAATTCTGCGAATTCCGAGTTCCACCGTCGTTTGTGCGGCGTTTCGGCGAAGAGGCGTTGTCGCTTGCGGCAGATGAGCCGCCGCCTTTTTGCAGCGTATTCTCGCCGATCTTTGCATTTTCTTTCGCCTTGCCGCCGTTGCATCCGCCATTCGCGCTTAAATTTTGTACTTTCAATTCGCTTGCGCCGCTTTTTTCAAAATCCGCGCCTCGATACCGCTTCGAAATTTCGCTCACCGCCGTTTGTAAAATTTCGCAGCGCACGCAAGAAAGTCCGTATTCATCGCACAAAAGCACGATTTTATCGGTATTTGAGCCGATCGCGTAAATTTGCAGATCGTATTTTTTAAACTCCGCAAAAAGCGGGTGCAGATCCACGCCTTTATCGTCGCCGCCGAGGATCAGATGTATTTTGTGCCCCGCGTATCGCTTCAGCGCCTGCGTGCACGCATCGATGTTGGTGGCCTTCGTGTCATTGACCCAGATCCTGCCGCGCGCGTCGGTAAATTCCTCCAGCTTATTTCCCTCGATCACGAAGTCGTTCAGTCGCGCGATGTTGCATCTATCGAATAAAATTTTCTCCACGCACAGTGCCAAAAGCGCGTCGATCAAAAACGGAGTGCGGAATTTTATCTCGCCTAAATCGATGCCGAATTTTTGCGCCAGATCTGCTTCGTCCTCATAGCAGATCACGCGAGCCAGGCTATTTTGCGCGGCGGCGGAGCTTTCGTAGGCGCGCGGGATCAGCGCCACGGAGCCTTCGCGCATTGCTAGCAGCGGCGAGAGTTTGGCGCGCTCATACTCCGCGAAATCGCCGTGCCAGCTGAGATGATCGGGCGTGATCGCAAGCAGCACGTAGATGTCGGGGCGCGCGCATTTGGTGTAGTGTAGCGTAAACGAGCTCGTCTCCAGCGCCCAAATTTTGGCGCTTTTATCAAGCTTTGCAAGCGGAACGCCCACGTTACCGCCCATTTGCGAGCCGTATCGCTCGAGCAGGTGCTGCATCATCTTCGTCGTCGTCGTCTTGCCGTTCGTGCCGCTGATCCAAATTTTAAGGCCTTTGTAATCGTCGAAATAATCATATTCGCTGATTAAATTTTGTGCCTTTCGCACCAGCTCGTGATGCGGAGGGAAGCCTGGGCTAGGGATTTCAAGCTCGCTTGCGGCGGGATCGAACTCGCTCGGGTTTAAAAGCGCGTTGCCGAACTCATCCAGCTTCGGCGCGCCCGAAGAAATTTCAAATTTATCGTCGTATATCTCCCAGCAGCCGTCTTTTTGGCAGTGCTCGGCGATCGCTCTGGTCGTAAGCCCGTAGCCAAATAGCGATTTTTTCATTTTTCTCCCCTTTTGCCCCATAAAATTTGAGTTATCTCGCCCGCGCTAAGCTCAGCCGTTTCGCCGTATCTTTCGCGCGCCGTTTCGAAGTCGGGTTCAATTTGCGCTCGCATTTTATCTCAGTTTCAGCGACGTCAGCGCTATGATATTTGCGATCAGCGCGATGATCCAAAAGCGGATGATGATTTTGTTTTCGACCCAGCCTTTAAGCTCGAAATGGTGATGTATCGGCGCCATAAGGAAAATTCTGCGTTTAAAAATTTTAAAGCTGCCCACCTGCAAGATCACGCTGAGCGTTTCGATGACGAAGACGAAGCCGATCATTATGAGTAAAATTTCATTCTTCGTGATGACTGCGCAGTATCCTAAAAACGCGCCTACGCTGAGGCTGCCGCTGTCGCCCATAAAGACTTCGGCGGGGTAGCAGTTAAACCACAAAAACCCAAGCAGCGCGCCGATCAGCGCCGAGACGATGATGCAGACCTCGCCCGCGCCCGCGACGCGCGGTAGCAAGAGATATTGCGAGTAGATCGCATGCCCGCAAAGATAGGCAAACACGCCCAAGCTGCAGAGTGAAAACACCGACGGAATGGTCGCTAGCCCGTCTAGCCCGTCGGTTAAATTTACCGCGTTTGAGCTCGCGCTTATCACGATCGTCCAAAACAGCGGCGCGAAGATCCATAAATTTAGCAGAGGGTATTTAAAAAACGGCACGAAAAATTCCCCGCCCAGATCGCTAAAAGCATAAAGCGTAGCTCCGATCAGAAAAGCCAAGAAATTTTGCAGCGCAAATTTAGCCCGCGCGCTAAGGCCTGCGTGGTTTTGGCGGCCTAAAATTTTAGAGATATCATCCTTAAAACCTATGTATCCAAAGCCCACCAAACAAAGCAATCCGCAGAGCACGAAGACGTTGTTTAGCTTGGCGCACAGCAGGCTTGCGAGCACCGCGGCAGTAACGAAAACTAGCCCGCCCATCGTGGGGGTTTTGCTCTTTTTCTGATGGTTTTGCGGTGCGAGCTCGTAGATGGGCTGCGCGGCGTGTCTATTTTGCGCCCAGCGGATAAACCGCGGCATAGCCCAGACCGAAAAACAAAAAGCGATAAAAAACGCAAGCCCTGCGCGCGCGGTGATGTATTGGAAAAAATTTATATTCGTAAGATGATAGAGATAATAAAACAAAGTTCGCCTTTTAAATTTTATGAAATTTTATATGAAAACGCGCATTTTAGTATAAAAGAGGTAAAATTTAGCTTTTAGGACGGATGAAATTTTGTCGCATTTGCCAAAAGAAAGTATAATGCCGCTCGTAAAAACAGCGCCGCAGATCTGCCTTAAAAGGCCAGCGCGGCGAAATTTAGACGAAATTTAGGAGCCAAAATGGGGCAAAAGACGATTTTACTCATCACCGACGGCATCGGCTTTAACGCGAGCGATAAATTTAACGCGTTTTCTAACGCGAAAAAGCCTGCCTATGATTATCTTTTTAAAAACGTGCCCAATACGCTGCTGCGCACCTCCGGGCTTGCCGTGGGCTTGCCGCAGGGGCAGATGGGAAACAGCGAAGTAGGGCATATGACGATCGGAAGCGGCAGAATTCTGTATCAAAACCTAGTCAAAATCGATCGCGCGATCAATGATGGCTCGCTTGAGAAAAACGAAGCGCTACAGAGCCTGCTTTCAAAGTGCCGCAGGGTGCACGTCATAGGGCTTTACAGCGACGGCGGCGTGCATTCGCACCTGCGCCATTTCGACGCGATCTGCGAGATAGCGCAAAATGCTGGTTGCGAAACATGGGCGCACGCTATCACCGACGGGCGCGACGTTTCGCCGAGCAGCGGGGCAGAATTTTTAAAGTGCCTACAGGCTAAATTTAAAGTCGCTAGCGTTTGCGGGCGCTTTTACGCGATGGATCGAGATAAGCGCTTTGACCGCGTAAAGCGCGCTTACGATGTACTTATGGGCGAAACAGCGCCGCTTGAAATTTCGCCTAGCGAGTACGTGCTGCAAAGCTACGAGCGCGGCGTGAGCGACGAGTTTATCGAGCCTGCGAGCTTTAACGGCTTTGGCGGTATCGGCGCGGACGACGGAGTGATTTTTATAAATTTTAGAAACGATCGCGCCAGGGAGCTTTGTGCGGCTTTGGGCGATGAGGGCTTCGGCGAATTCAAGCGGAAGTTCGTCGTGAAAAATTTAATCACGATGAGCGAATACGACGCGAGTTTTAAATTTCCTCTGCTTTTTGAGAAGCCCGTGCTAAAAAACACGCTTTGCGAAGTGATCGCGGAAGCCGGTCTTACGCAGCTTCACACTGCCGAGACCGAAAAATACGCACACGTGACGTTTTTCTTTAACGGCGGCGTCGAGGAGCCGCTGCCAAACGAAACTCGCGTGCTGATCCCAAGCCCCAAAGTAAAAACCTACGACGAGCAGCCGCAGATGAGCGCGCCAGCGGTGTGCGATGCGGTGATTCGCGGCATCGAAGCGGGGATCGATTTCATCGTCGTAAATTTCGCAAACGGCGATATGGTCGGCCACACGGGCAATTATGACGCCGCGATAAAGGCGGTCGAGGTGGTGGATGAGTGTATCGGTAAAATTTTAAGCGCGGCGAGGGCGCACGATTACGCCTACGTGCAGATTAGCGATCACGGCAACTGCGAGGCGATGCGAGACGCTGACGGCGAAATTTTAACCAACCACACGACCTTTGACGTATTTTGCTTTGTGCTGGGGCGCGGCGTGCGTGAACTAAAAAGCGGACTTGGGCTTAGCAACGTCGCAGCTACCGTGCTAAAGCTAATGGGGCTGCCAAAGCCCGCGGAGATGGATGAAGCGCTATTTTGAAATTTCAACGGCGCGCTTGTAGCCAAATTTTAACGGCTAAAATTTAGGTAAATTTGGATAAATTTACGCTAGAGATTAAAATTTTAATAAAAGGACAAGTATGAAATTTAGTGGAAAAAACGTTTTAATCACGGGCGCGAGCCGCGGTATCGGCGCGCAGATCGCAAGGACTTTGGCGGGCTACGGGCTTAAGGCGTGGATCAATTATCGCTCAAGCCCAGAGCCTGCCGACGCACTGCTAGAGGAGATCCGCGCAAACGGCGGAGAGGGCGCCGTGATTAAATTTGACGCGACGAACGAGGCGGAATTTAGCGAGGCGATTGCCCTGATCGCGCAAAGCGACGGCGAGCTAAGCTATCTCGTAAATAACGCGGGCGTCACGAACGACAAGCTCGCGCTTAGGATGAAGCTGGAAGACTTCATGGGCGTGATCGAAGCAAATTTAAGCAGCGCCTTTATCGGCTGCCGCGAAGCTCTAAAATTAATGAGCAAAAAGCGCTTCGGCGCCGTCGTAAACATCGCCTCGATCGTAGGCGAAATGGGCAACGCCGGGCAGGTCAATTACAGCGCGAGCAAGGGCGGAATGATCGCGATGAGCAAGAGTTTCGCAAAAGAGGGCGCCGCGCGCGGCATCCGCTTTAATTGCATAACTCCGGGCTTCATCGCCACCGATATGACGGACGCGCTAAGCGACGACGTAAAAGCAAGCTACGAAACGAGCATCCCGCTTAAGCGCCTCGGAAGCACGAGCGACGTCGCCGAAGGAGTTGCGTTTTTGCTTAGCGACGGCGCGGGCTACATTACTGGAGAGACGCTTAAAATCAATGGCGGGCTCTATATGTAGCGTTAAATAGCGGAATTTAAGGTTAAATATTATAGAATTACGCGGTATTTTTTTAAAGGAGTGCTAAAATGGCAGTATTTGAAGATGTAAGAGACGTAGTTGTAGAACAACTAAGCGTTAGCCCGGATCAGGTTAAACTTGACTCTAAAATTATCGAGGATTTGGGCGCGGACTCTCTTGACGTAGTTGAGCTAGTAATGGCTTTAGAGGAGAAATTCGGTATCGAGATCCCTGATAGCGAGTCCGAAAAATTAGTAAGCATTAAAGACGTAGTAGATTATATAGAAAATTTGCCTAAGAAATAAAATTTTAAGGAAGCAGTTTTGAAACGAGTCGTAGTAACGGGCATCGGGATGGTAACCTCTCTCGGGCTTGACAAACAGAGCAGTTTTGAAAATATCTGTAACGGAAAAACCGGGGTTGATAAAATTTCGCTCTTTGACGCTAGCGAATTTCCGGTTCAAATTGCAGCTGAAGTAAAAGGTTTCGATCCTTCGAGCATAATCGAGGATGGAAAAGAGATAAAAAAGATGGATAGATTTATCCAACTCGGGCTTAAAGCCGCGGGTGAAGCTATGGATGACGCTAAATTTAGCGGTTTCGATAGCGACGAATTCGGCGTTAGCTCCGCTAGTGGTATAGGCGGTTTGCCGAATATCGAAATAAACGCCAATACCTGCTTGCAGCGCGGTCCTAGGCGAATTTCTCCGTTTTTTATCCCCTCTGCTTTAGTAAATATGCTCGGCGGCTTTGTTTCTATATACTATAAATTAAAAGGTCCGAATTTATCCAGCGTTACGGCTTGTGCGGCTTCAGCGCATGCAATTATGGACGCTGCGAGAGTTATTATGATTGGCGAAGCGAAAAAGATGCTTGCAGTGGGTGCCGAGGCTGCGGTTTGTCCCGTAGGTATCGGCGGATTTGCCGCGATGAAGGCGCTTTGCGCTAGAAATGACGATCCAGCGCACGCTTCACGTCCGTTTGATGCGGAGCGAAACGGCTTTGTTATGGGCGAAGGTGCGGCGGCTTTGGTTTTAGAAGAGCTAGAAGACGCGAAAGCGCGCGGCGCTAAAATTTACGGCGAGCTCGTAGGATTCGGCGCTAGCGGCGATGCCTATCATATCACTTCGCCTAGCCTAGACGGTCCGATCCGCGCTATGAAAAAGGCCTACGAGATGGCGGGGCGCCCGAAGATTGATTATATCAACGCTCACGGAACGTCCACTGCGATAAACGATAAAAACGAAACCGCGGCGTTAAAAGAGCTTTTCGGTGAGGGCAAGGTGCCTGCGGTCAGCTCCACCAAGGGCCAGCTAGGACATTGCCTAGGCGCTGCAGGAGCAGTAGAGGCTGCGATCAGCCTTTTAGCGATGCAAAACGGCATCATACCGCCTACGATAAATCAAATTTCAAAAGATCCAGATTGCGATTTGGACTATGTGCCAAACGTCGCTAGAAAAGCCAAACTCGATTGCGTCATGAGCAATAATTTCGGCTTCGGCGGCACGAACGCATCGCTTATTTTCAAAAGAGTAGATTAATGGCTAGCTATCTGGACTTCGAAAAGTCTATAAAGCAGATTGACGAGGACATCACTGCCGCTAAAATTCGCGGTGATGAGGACGCGGTCGAAATTTTAAATAAGAACCTCGAAAAAGAAATTTCCAAAGTTTATAAGAATTTAAACGAATACCAAAGACTTCAGCTTGCGCGTCACCCAGATCGCCCTTACGCGATCGATTATATTCGCGCGCTTTTGCAAGACGCTAGGGAACTTCACGGCGACCGCGCCTTTAGAGACGATCCTTCGATCGTGTGCTATTTGGGCATTATGGGTAATCGCAAAATCGCCGTGATCGCCGAGCAGAAGGGTCGCGGCACCAAAAACAAGCTGAAGCGAAATTTCGGTATGCCGCATCCGGAGGGCTATCGCAAGGCACTGCGCGTAGCAAAACTTGCCGAGAAATTTAACCTTCCGATTCTATTTTTGATCGACACTCCGGGCGCATATCCGGGACTTGGTGCCGAGGAACGCGGTCAAAGTGAAGCAATCGCGCGAAATCTATATGAGCTTAGCGATATTAAAACGCCTACGATCGCCGTAGTTATAGGCGAGGGCGGTAGCGGCGGAGCTTTGGCTATCGGCGTAGCCGATCGGCTGGCGATGCTTCAAAACTCAATTTTTTCAGTTATCTCTCCCGAGGGCTGTGCCGCGATTTTGTGGAACGATCCAAGCAAGAGCGAGGCCGCTACGAAAGCGCTAAAGATCACCGCCGAGGAGCTAAAAGAGCTGGGCTTGATCGACGACGTGATCAAAGAGCCCAAAACGGGCGCCCACAGAGATAAAGACGGCGCGATAAAAGCGCTTGGAAACTACGTCTTAACCGAGCTGCACAAGCTAGACGATCTTAGCATAGACGAGCTAATTAGCAGAAGGCAACAAAAAATTTTAAGGTTCGGTGCTTATAAAGAAAACTAAATTTTAAATTTCGCGACTTTTTTAAAACCAAATTTAATAACTTCACACTCTAAGAGGACAAATGGAAAATACAAATCAAAATTCCACCCAGACCGCCGTTTCAAATTCTAATCAAAACGGCAGAAAAACTTACGCTAAAACGCACGTTCCCGTCGAGGGCTACCAGATCGAGGAGCTCCGCTCGATGGATCTTGAAAATCTCATCGCCATAGCAGACGAGCTAGGCGTCGAGAACCCGCGCGAATTCCGCCGCCAAGCGCTCGTTTTTGAAATTTTACGTATGCAGACGAAGCAGGGCGGCTTCATACTTTTTACGGGGATTTTGGAGGTTACCGCCGAGGGTTACGGCTTTTTGCGCGGCATAGATTCAAATTTAAGCGACAGCGCCAACGACGCCTACGTGAGTCTAAGTCAGATCCGCAAATTCGCCCTGCGCGTCGGCGACATCGTCACGGGCCAGGTGCGCGAGCCGAAGGATCAGGAGAAGTACTACGCGCTCTTAAAGATCGAGGCGATCAATTACAAATCGATCCAAGAGGCTAGAGAGCGCCCGCTATTTGACAATCTCACGCCGCTTTTCCCGACCGAGAAGCTCAAGCTCGAATACGATCCTATGCGCCTTACCGGTCGCGTACTCGATCTTTTCACCCCGATCGGCAAGGGGCAGCGCGGGCTCATCACGGCTCCTCCGCGTAGCGGTAAAACGGAGCTCATGAAGGAGCTTGCCAACGGTATTACGCGCAACCACCCCGAGGTCGAGCTTTTGGTGCTGTTAGTCGACGAGCGCCCCGAGGAGGTGACTGATATGGAGCGCAGCGTGCGCGGCGAAGTGTTTAGCTCGACCTTCGATCAGCCCGCATTCAACCACGTTCGCGTCGCCGAGCTCGTTATCGAAAAGGCAAAACGCGCCGTCGAAAACGGCAAGGACGTCGTCATTCTGCTCGATAGCATCACCCGCCTTGCGCGCGCTTACAACACTGTCACGCCTAGCAGCGGCAAAGTCCTAAGCGGCGGCGTGGACGCAAACGCCCTGCATAAGCCGAAGCGCTTCTTCGGTGCGGCGCGAAATATCGAAAACGGCGGCTCGCTTACCATCGTCGCTACCGCGCTCATCGAGACCGGCTCGCGAATGGATGACGTGATCTTCGAGGAGTTCAAAGGCACGGGCAACAGCGAGATCATCCTCGATCGTAACATCTCGGACCGCAGAATTTACCCCGCGATCAATATCACCAAGTCTGGTACGCGCAAAGAGGAGCTTTTGCAAGGCAGCGAAAATTTGCAAAAGATCTGGGCGCTGCGCTCGGCTATCTCGACGATGGACGACGTCGAGGCGCTGAAATTTTTATACGCCAAGATGCTAAAAACCAAAGACAACACCGAGCTGCTATCGATAATGAACGGCTAAATTCTTTAATTTAGCCTTATTCTGAAATTTCGCTCTAAATTTAGCGGCGGAGCTCGCGTCGCTTGCCGCAAATACCGCCACGTAGCTTTGTATGCGCTTTTTCCAAGCGGCGCGCAAATTATGATGGTAGAGGGTAATTTGCAACGTGTAAAATTCCGTAAATATGTGGCGAGCTGATATTGCGGTAATGCACTAGACTTTCACTTAAAATCCCAATAGCTATGAAATTCTAAAGCTTAGCTTTAAATTTATAACTCACAAAATTTTGATTTTAAATTTTGTCCGCAATCCAATCGTGGCATCGTAGCCTTTTTTTGTTTGGATGTCGCATCTTATCTCGTAACTCTCATTTTAAGACGTGCGCACTTCAGCTGCGACAATATTAACATTATGAATCCCACATCTAAGCTTGCTATTTACGTTTAAATTTTACTAGCCACGTTTTAAAATTTTAGGCTCAATTAAACTTAATCAGATTCTCTCTTATCAATTTTAATAGTTTCTGATATAAGTTTTCCTGTGTAGTTTTAGTATTATATCTAAATTCGTATTCTTTTAAGTGAAGCAAGAAATTCTCTTTCTTTATCCCTTTAAATTTAGCCAGTCTATGTTTAGCATATCCCCAGAAATTCTCAATGCCGTTGATATGGTTTTTACCATTTGCAAATTCGTTCTTGGAATGCTTTACTCTATAGTGGGCCTTAGCTCCGTAATCAACCAAACCGTCATAAGCCTTCCAGCAATCAGAATAGATAGTAGAGCTATCAATCTCGCTATATTGAGATAATATAGGTATCAACTCACTAGCAGAGCAGTTTTTAACTATTTGGGTATAGACCTTACCGTCACACTTTAGCATTCCAAATACCGGTGTTTTATTTGCTGCTCCTCTACCTCTTTTACCCCTTACTCGTTTAGATCCGAAGTAGTTTTCATCTATTTCAAAGCGAAGCTTCTAGGCGGGCTTGGAAATCTCACCGCTAAATTCGCTTATCTTCTCACACTCTTTAGACATAAGAGCTCTTATTTCTCTAAAGATTTTACATAGGGTTGCTTCTGAAATTTTAGTTAAATTTGATATCTTTGATTCTTCTATATCTTCTGCGAAATACTTTAGAATTTCTCTAAATTTAGCTTCAGAAATTCTTGAACGGACTATATACCTGTTTTTCATCGACAAAACTATAGTTAAAAACTCCTTTGAAAGTTTTTAACTTATCTTAGCCTAAAATTTTAAAATAGTAGTTTAATCCATATTTTAAGGAGATTTAAATTGGGACGGCGTTATAATTTATATATATTTTAATTAAAAGGAAAAACGATGAAATATCTGGTTTCAAAAAGCCTTTTTACTTTAGCCGTGTCTTTTGTAGCCGCTTCCGTCTTAGGTGGTTGTGGTTTTATAAAAAAGCCGATGACTAGTGAAGCGACACTCTTAGATCGCGCTGAAATGGCAACTGGTATAGATAAATCAAATCTAACGGTTGTGCCTGATTCAGTAAAAAGTGAGATAGACTCAGTACATTATAAGGTCAGGAGCAAAAACGGGGATTTGTATCGTTGCTATTTTTCATCCGTTATAGTAGTTGATTCTGACGTGCTTTGCACAAAAATTGTTGGCGCAGGCGGTACTGGAGGTTCCAAAAGTGGTAACTGCAACGCTCTGCTTAAAAAAGCGGGCAAGTGCTAGCGCGCTAAAGACGGCTTAAATCGTGCGGCTTTAAAACGGGTTCATTCGGCCCAAATGCGCGCCGCTAGCCGTTTAGGCCGCACCCGCAAAATCTTCGTCGCGTCTGTAAGCAAGCCCGCTACTTTACTGCGCATTTCGGCGCTCGTTATGCTGGTGGGTAGTAAAATTTTAATGCTTTTAAGCTTTGCCGAGAGGATTGCGAAATTTCAATGCGTAAATTTTAAATCTAGAGGCGCGTTTGAACTCTTTTTGTTACGAAACGAGGCGTAAAATTTTACGTTTTAATTTTACTGTGCAAGATTTACCGCATGAAATTTCATTATGCAAAACCCTTTGCTCGGGCGCTTTGCGGATCGTAGCACGCGATTTAGCCCGGTTTAAACGTCACAAATTAGCTCGCGATCCCCGCGTTCCGCTTCGCCGCGCAAATCTGCCGCGCGATTTATCGCGTAAAATTTCGCTCGCTCCTATCTATTCCGTTCGCTTTCTACTTCCCGCTGAAAAACAGCAGATTTGCCATTATGATCACGATCGCGACGGGCGCTACGAAGCGCAGCGAAAAGTACCAAATTTTAAATCCCAGCTTGCCCATATCAGCGCTAAAAAGCCCGCGCAGGCGCTGTGCATCCATCACAAAGCCCACGAATATCGCCGAGGTTAGCGCGCCTAGAGGAAGCATGACATTTGAGCTTACGAAGTCCAAGCAGTCAAAAAAGCTCGCGCCGAAAAACTTAAGCTTGCTCGCATAATCCGCGTGCATCGATAGCAGCGAGCATGCGCCTAGCACCGCTATGACGCACCCCGAGACGCAGACTGCGCGCAGGCGCGAAATTTTAAATCTGCCGATGAGATAGAAGACGAAGGGCTCGATCATCGAAACCGCGCTCGTGATCCCCGCGAAAAAGAGCGAGACGAAAAACGCGACTTCAAGCACCTGTCCCGCTAGCCCCATTTTTGCAAACATTGTAGTGAGCGAGACGAAGACGAGCCCCGCACCCTGCGCGGGATCGGCGCGGAATTCGAAGATGAAAGTAAAGACGATGAGCCCCATCATCAGCCCGATTGCGATATTTATAAATACGATGTTTACCGAGCTGCGCACGAGCCGCACACCCTCGCTAAGCGACGCCGCGTATGCCGCGATACAGCCGACGCCCACGCACAGGGTAAAGAGCGCGAGCCCGAGCGCGGAGAGGACGGAGTTAACGGTGATTTTGCCGAAGTCTGGGTAGAAAAGAAATTTCGCCGCCGCGCCGAAGCCCTGCATCGTGCACGCATACGCAAGCATCGCGAGCAGCAGCACGAAAAGAAGCGGCATCATCACGACGTTTAGCCGCTCGATACCGCTTTTGATGCCGCGCGCGACGACACAGAGCGTCAGCACGAGCGCAAGCGCGTAAAAGCCCAGGCTCGTGGCTAGCGAATGCGAGATGAGATCGTCAAAGACGGCGCCCGCTTCCTCGGCGGTTGCGGGCAGCGGAGAAAAGCCCAAAAATATGTAGCGGATCACCCAGCCGAGGATCACGAGGTAAAAGGACAGCACCAGCATGCCGCCGGCGATGAAAACGCCTCCCGCGCGCCATTTGCGTCCGCCGCGCGGCGCCAGTGTCTCGTATGCGCTTGGCAGATCCCGCCCACTTAGCCTGCCTAGCGCCATCTCGGCTAGAAATATACTAAAGCCCACGCCCAGCGTGAGCGCGAGGTATAAAAGCACGAAGGCGCTGCCGCCGTTTTGACCCACGAGGGTGGGAAATTTCCACGCGTTGCCAAGCCCCACCGCGCCGCCTGCGACGGCAAGTATGAAGCCGATTTTACTAAATTTATCGTTCATTTTCGCTCCGATGATTTTTCAAATTTTAAAGCTACGGAATTTTAAAATTCCAAACTACCGCCGCATCTCTCTATGAAATTTGGCTCGCTACTTTGGGCCGCTTTGGCGCTAAATTTTAAAATTCCAAGCACGATGCTGCACGGCTGCGCTACGGCATCTTTGCCGCGGTCTTGCGCAGGTTGCCGCGCGGGTTAGCGCGGTCGCGCCGAAGGCTGATTGCGGTCGCCGCATGCTCCTATCTAGACGTAAAATTCCAAGCGCGATTTTTGACGGCCGCCATGGCCGCTCGCGGATCGCCGTGAGGCTCGCTATGGAATTTTGCCTATCGCCCCGAGCCGTCAGAGCGTAAAATTTTAAAATTTCAAGCCGCAATACGCGATCCCTGCGCTGTTCCGACGGATCGGTCGTCTATTAGACGGATCGCGGGCTCGCGCGCCGCTTCGGCGACAAATTTTAAAATTCCAAGCGCGATGTCGCGCGGGTCACCACAAAATTTTACGCGCCGCTTCTGCGGCAGATTGCGTAGGTCGCGTCATAAACTATCGTGGCGGCTGCACACCAACCGTCTCGGTTTAGAATTTTAAAATTCCACAGCGTGATAAGACGCGGCTGCGCTACGGCGCCTTTGCCGCGGTCTTGCGCCGATCGTCGCGCAGGTTAGCGTGGTCGCGCCGAAAGCTGATTGTCGCTACATACTTTGATCTTCCTCTATCTAAACATAAAATTTTAAACTATCGCTGCAAGGCTAACGGATCGCGGCAAGTTCGCTATGAAATTTGGAGCGTTGCTTTTGGACTGCTTTAGCGCCAAATTTTAAATCCATGCTATCCATCCGCTTTGCAAATTTTAAAAATTTAAAATTTTTAGCTGATTGAGTGCTATCACTACGATCGCGACTGGCGCCACGAAGCGCAGCAGCACGAAATACCACAGCTTAAAGCCCATTCGTCCCATATATGGGCGCAGTAGAATTTCGACGGCTCGTTTTTTGATCACGAATCCTACGAAAATCGCCACGATTATGCCGCTAAGAGGCATTAAGATATTCGAGGTTAGGTAATCAAGCATGTCAAAAAAGCTCTTGCCACCTAGGCTAAAATACTCGCTCGTACCCCCGTAATAACCCAAAATGCAGCATATCCCTAAAACATACGTCACAGCAAAAACTAAAATTGAAGCGCGCTTTCGGCTTAGCTTGCGGGAGTTTACGAGATAATAAATCGCAGGCTCCAGCATCGAAATTGCAGAAGTAATCGCTGCAAATAATAGCGAGGTGAAAAATAAAAATGCTAGGATGTTTCCGATCGCACCGAGCTTTGAAAAAAGTACCACCAGCGAGACAAACACTAGCCCTGGGCCTTGCGCTTTGGGATCGCCGCCGAATTCAAAGATGAAAGTAAAGACGATAAGTCCCATCATCACGCCGATTAGGACATTAATGCAGACGATATTTATGCTTGAGGTTAGGATATTAGTGCGCGCAGGCAGGCTTGCAGCATAGGTCATAATCGTAGTAACGCCAAGCGAAAGCGTAAAAAACGCAAGTCCTAGCGCCGAAAGAACGCTATCCTTATTAAGCTTGGAAAAATCTGGCACTAGCAAGAATTTTGCGCTACGTCCGAATCCATCGAAACTCGCGGCGTAAATTAGCATCAAAACCAGCAAAATAAATAGCGCGGGCATCATCCAGACATTCAGCCGCTCGATGCCGCTTTTGACACCTTTAGATACGATGAAAAAGCAAAACGCCGACGCTATGGTAAAGCACACCGCCACGCTTAAAAAGTCGCTACCTAAAAGTGCGTTAAACGCTGCGCCGCTTTCATCTATACTTTTTGGCAGATAAAAAGCGCTTGAGACCACGTATTTTAGGATCCAACCCATTACGACGCTGTAAAAAGCATAGATCAAAAGCGCACTAATCATAAAAAATCCCGCGTATTTCCATGCGCCTTTGTATGAGGGTGCGAGCTTTTCAAATGCGCGCACTGGATCACTTTCGCTTAGCCTGCCTATGACGATCTCGGCTAAAAAAATCACGAAGCTAACCAAAAGCGTCAGCAAAAGATATAGCAAGATAAATGCGCTGCCGCCGTTGGTGCCTACTAAAGTGGGGAATTTCCACGCATTACCGAGCCCTACGGCGCTGCCTGCGACTGCGAGAATGAAGCCGATTTTGCTAAATTTATCGTTCATATTATGCCTTGTAGCGGAATTTGAAAGGGCAATATTAGCAAAATCTAGCTTAACTCGCCAAGCTAGCCGAGTGGAATTTAGGCAAACCCGCTATAATGCCGCGAATTTTAAAGGAGATAAAATGAAATCGATAAAAGAAGTGATGCTCTCTCGCCACAGCTGCCGTAAATTTTGCAGCGACAAGCTAAATAGCGAGCTCGTGCGCGAGATACTTGATCTTGCGCGCTTAAGTCCCAGCTCATGCGGATTAGAGCCGTGGAGGATGATGATAATCTCGGATCCTTGTGAGCTAAAAGAGCTTTCTGTAGCCTGCAACAGCCAGCCGCAAATAGCCGAGTGCTCGCACGCCGTGATTTTAATCGCGCGTAACGATCTGCGCGTGGGCGAGGAGTATTTAGAACGAACCGTCCGCCGTCGCGCAAACACTCCGCAAAAATATGAAGCTGCGATGAATTATTTCCGTGCGAAATTTGCGGACTTAGACGACGAAGCGCTGATGAACTACGCGACCAAGCAGCTTTATATCTTAGCGGCAAATATCGCTAATATTGCCGAGGGCTTTGACGTGCGCTCGTGTATAATGACCGGCTTTGACGCCGCGGCTTTGGAAAAATTTTGCGCTTTAGAGACGAAATTTCGTCCTGCAATCGTCGTGGCTTTGGGGCGTGGTGAGCCTAGCAAATACCCGCACACGCGCTACGAGCTGGATGAAATTTTAATCTCTCGCGGCGGCAGCGAAAAAAGATAAAATGAAGCATTTCTGCTCGCAAAGCTTAGGCGCGAGCTTTGTTTATTAAAAGCGTCGTTTTGCGAAATTTTATCGGTTTAAAAGTGCGATAGCGTTAAAATGCGCTTAAAATTTCAAAGGATAAACATGCAAGTCAAACTTCTAAATTTCACTCCGCTTTGGGTCTGCTCAAATGCGATCCGCACCTGCTGGCAGAGCTTCGAGCGCGGCGATTGCGGCGGCGCCAAAGACCTGGCGCTAATAGATCGCGTCGGCAACCAGCTCAAGCACTCAAGCACGCTCGAGCACCTCTACTACAACTTCTACATCAGTGGTATTTCGCGCGCGCTGCTTCAGGAGCTGGCGCGCCACCGCCTAGCAAGCCTTAGCGTAAAATCCACGCGCTACACTCTCAAAGAATTGCGCGGCGAGGACAGCTTCGCGCAAGGCGATTTCGAAAACGCCGCGCGATACATCGTGCTTACGGGCAACGAAGCGGTCGATAATGCAAGTATCGCGGCTCTTGAAAATCTGCGTGTAATCTTACAAACTCCAATCAGCCTTGATATCGCCAAATACTGCCTGCCCGAGTGCTATAAGAGCGAGCTTAGCTGGAGCATAAACGCACGCAGCTTGCAAAACTTCCTCGCTTTGCGCTCTAGCAAGGCGGCACTTTGGGAGATCCGCGAGCTTGCGGGTAAAATTTACGAAGCGCTACCGCAGGAGCATAAATTTATATTCCAAAGCTGCATGGCGGGCGGCGAGAAGACGCCTGGCGAGGAGTAGCGAGCGAAGTAAAATTTTGATATAAGAGGGCTTGCGATGATAAAACTTACGCAGATGAGAGCGGCTTTTGAAAAGGAGGAGCCGAACGCGCTTTATCTTAGCTACTTGGGGTGGGTAAAAACCCTGATTCCGTTTTGGAGGCAGGCCGTTGCGAGGATCGCGGAGCTAAGCGGCACCGCGGATGAAAAAAGAGACAAGCATTTGCGCTCAATCGATAGCTCTTTGCAGCTTTTACAGGCTTGGCGATTTAAAAAGATAAAATACGTGCAAGCAAGAAGAAAAGAGATCGATAGCGCCATAAGTTTTATGCGAAACGGCGCCTTAACGCAGCAGGCATGCAGATACGGCTTTGCGCCGGTTTGCAGAAATTTAGCGAGCATTTTGCGCAGCTTTTTATACGTTTCAACTTTCGGCTATTCGGACGAGCAGCTTCCGACCGTATTTGCTCAAAAAATTTACGGCATTGCGCTGTGCCACACCCTCTTTCCCTTCGATACAAGCGATTTTGTGTATTATCTGCCGCGAGAGAAATCCATCCATACGCAAGACCCCGCCGATTTGGACAACTGGCATTTGATGATGAGCGAGGCTGGCAAGGCTTTGAATATCGCGGAGCTCACCAAAGAGCTAAATAATCAGGCTCGTAAAATTTACGAGAACTATAAAGCGCCGTTTGAATGGAAATACGACGAGGGGATTTGGGATTTGGAATTTGAGAATGTTTCAAAAAGGCTGCATTATGCGGGCGTGCGGGCTTTTGCAGGTCTGAATAAAGCGGAATAAAAGGCGCGCAAATTTTAAATCGCTTCTGAAATTTCATTCGCGGGCAGTAAAAATTCTGCGAGTTCTAATGCGGGTAAAATTTAAAATTCGCTTGAACGGGTTTTTGGCAGCCTGCGGTATAAAATTTAGCCGCCGCGCATTTTACGACTTGCGGCGGCGAGAATTGCAGCGGCGGCAAAACGAAAGCTTGGGCGAGCGATAAATTTAAAGGACGGATTATGAAAAATCTAGCGCTTGTGATGTTTGGCGGACAGACGCACCTCGATTTTGTGGGATTTTACGATTGTATGCTAAGGCTTAAAGCCGTCCGCCCGCAGCTTGAGATGAGGCTTTGTTCGCGCGAGCGGCAGGTTTCGGACAGCGGCGGCCTTACGATCGATGCGGGCGAGATCACGACGGATCTAGGCGGCTTTGATGCGGTTTTTGTGCCCGGCGGTATGGCGACGCGCCGCCTGAGGGACGATGCAGGCTTCATCTCGTGGCTAGCGACCGCGCGCGATGCGAAGTATAAATTTAGCGTTTGCACCGGTTCGCTACTTCTGGGCGCGGCGGGGTTTTTGCGAGGTAGGCGCGCGACTACGCATCCGTTTTGCTACGATCTGCTGGCGCCTTACTGCGCGGACGTGGTGCATGAGCGGCTCGTGCGCGATAGCCTGCCCGCAGGAGGCGAGATCATCACCGCAGGCGGCGTAAGTAGCTCCATCGAGCTTGGACTTTGCGTGATCGAGAAATTCGCGGGCAGCTCTGCGCGCGAAGCCGCCGCTGCGGCGATGGATTATCCTTATTACAGCCTTAGAGGCAAGCCCGTGCGATGAAATTTTAAAGACCCGCTAAGATCGGCGGCGCAAGTTTATAAATACCGCAGTAAATTTTAAAATAGAGAGGAGGTAAATCTTAATGCAAGCAGTAAAGATATTAAAAACATTGTGGAAAGTTATCAAGATCGTCATACTCGCAGCATTGATATTACCGTTTGCGGCATTGATATTGTTTGTTTTATTTATAGCTTTTCTATTTTCACCCCTTAATACGGGGTTTTCGTATATAGAAAATCAAGATTTGATTAAATTTAAATCTTTAACAAATGCGAATGGAGAAACTTTATTAATTTATCGTAAAAAAAGACCTTCCTTATCATGCAGCGAAAAAATACAGACTTGCATCTGTTACACGCATTTTATAAAGGCGGATAAGCCTTTTATCGCAACACAACAAGAAATGCTACAAAAGGGCTATGAGCTTGTTTCCAAGTCCGATTGCATAGCTGAAACTACAAATTCGCACGAATTTAAAATATCCTGGGCGATGCCGTCATATCATTATGCAGGTGATAAGGAATATCTGATCTATGGCTCGATCGAAAATTTAAACCTAACGGCGCTAATTAACGATAAAAGGCGAATATGGCACAAAAAAGAACACAAATGGGGACAGCCGGACGATTATGATCACGAGGTTATTTTTTATCCGGAACTTAATATAGTTCAAATAAATAAAATGGGGTATTAATAGTGTGCGCTAAATTTACTTACGACCGATTTAATATAACGTTGCGAACTAAATTTAAAAGCCTTTAGGATAAAATTTAAAGATTTGAAAGATTGGACTTTAGTCTTACGGACGTTTATCGAAGTATATAAAATAACGATATAATGGGTTTTACATAAAATAGGAGATCACAAAGACAGAATGAAACCGGCTCAAATTTTATCGCTGCTTTCGCATATATCTTTCGTAGCGGTGATCATTTATAGGTTAAATTCAGAGATAATAACCCGTGAGAGTTCGCAATAGCGCTTTTTGCCTACGCGATTTTGTTTGCTTTTTACCCGTAGAGCTTGCTTAACGATGATAAAAAACGATCGTCCTGCTGCTGTTTATGGCGCTTTTGATCGTGATTGTGTAGCGGCGCCTGCAAATCGGCGGGATCGGTTGGCGGCGAGAGAGCGCGGGCGATCTGCCTTTGATTGCAGCGGCGCGCGCGCGAGACTATTTTTAAAATTTATTGTAAAATTAGAGCGTTAATTTATTAAAATTTAAAGGGCTAGTATGCAGATAAACTTAGACGACGTGAGGATCGAAAACGGCTGGAAAGAGGCGCTTAGGGAGGAATTTCTAAGCGAGTATTTTGCGAAGATCAAAGAAAACCTGCTCGCCGCAAAGGCGCGCGAGATCGTCTATCCGCCGGGAAATTTGATCTTTAATGCCTTCAATCTAACTCCGTTTGAGCGGGTGCGCGCGGTGATTTTGGGGCAGGATCCCTACCACGGCGCGCATCAGGCGATGGGGCTTAGCTTTTCGGTGCCGCACGGCGTGCGAATTCCGCCCAGCCTCGTAAATATCTACAAAGAGATTAAGAGCGATCTGGGTATCAGCGAGCCTGCTAGCGGCGATCTGAGCTACTGGGCAAAGCAGGGCGTGCTGCTTCTTAATGCGAGCCTTAGCGTGGGCGCGAACCGCGCGAACTCGCACAGCGGCTTCGGCTGGCAAATTTTCACCGACGCCGTGATTAAAATTTTAAGCGCGAGGCGGCAAAATTTGGTCTTTATGCTGTGGGGAAATTTTGCCAAAGCAAAATCGGCGCTGATCGATGCGCAGAAGCATCTCATTTTAACCGCTGCGCATCCTAGCCCGCTTGCAGGAGGGGCGTTTTTCGGCTGCAGGCATTTTAGCAGATGCAACGAATATCTGCGCGCGCACGGTCTGGGAGAGATCGATTGGGATCTAAATCACGGCGCAGATTAAATGTATTTTAAATGAAATTTGCGTAAAATGCGCCGCAAAATTTCAAAGGTAAAGAAATTTTAAAAAAATATTGAAAGGAGAAGTGAGCGAATAATATACGACCGGCTTAAGAGGGCTTGCCGAAGCGACGCAGATGCGTGGCTAGGCTAATCATTGTAATTAAAGGAACGATATGAAAAAGATAATTTTGGGAATTTTATTGCTATTTACAAGTAGTGTAGTGGCAAATACCCTATCTGAGATTAGGCAATCGGGCAGTGTGCGCGTAGGCGTATTTGAGGCGCAACCACCTTTTAGTAAATTTGAAGACGGCAAATTCCAAGGATTTGAGGTTACTCTAGCCGAGGCGTTATCAAAAGATATATTTGGCGGCAAAGCGGGCAAGGTGGAATTCGTGCCCGTAAAGGCTAGCGAGCGTTTAAAAGCGTTGGAAGAGAATAAAGTAGATATGGTGCTTGCGACCTTTACGATCACAAATGAGCGTAAGCAGGTGGTCGATTTTACGACGCCGTATTTCGCAGTAAATATCGGCGTGCTAACCCGTAAGGGCGATAAGATCAAAACGATGTCTGATTTACACGGTAAGCCGATCATTGCAGAAAGCGGTACGACTAGCGAGGCATATTTTAAAAAAGAAGGTTTTGAAATCATAAATTGTGCTACTGCACACGAATGCTATAAAATTCTAAAAGAGGGCAAGGGTGCGGGCTTTGCACACGATAATTTGTTGGTTCTTGCTTATGCGGTCGTAGATAGCGATACTGAAGTAAATATTAAGAATTTAGGCGTTTCGGATTTCTTGGGCATTGCGGTTTCTAAGGGCAATAAGGATCTGCTCGAGTTCTTAAACGGCGAGTTAATTAAGCTTAGCAAAGATGGCTTTATGAAAAAGACCTATGATGAGGTGATCGAGCCGTATTATAAGGGCACTGCGGAGAAAAAATATTTCTTACTGGATGATCTTTATAGCCTATTTTAGGCGGTCGTAGCGGTACAGCTCGCCTGAATTTGCTTACAGTAAGCATAGCTGTGTGCTCTCGCCAGGTAAAATTTAAAAGGCTCGCATAGTCTTGCTATTTTGTCCGACTTTGCGAGCTTGGTTTAGATTGTAAATTTTACTAACGCGCCGTTGCAGAATTTATAAAATTCCATAGAATTTCGCAGCGGCATGCTATTTTTGCGGCGCTAATAGACGCGCAGAATTTTATAGCGAAGCGCTAAAATTTAATGAGAGCAGGCGGAGCTTGGCGCAAGGCAGCAAAATTTAAAAAGCCTCTATCATTATGCTTAGAAATTTTAGTTGCGAAATTTTATCGCTAAGCTCGCAATTTAGGGAATAGTTTCGGTTCTAGTAAAATGAAATTTTAAGAAAATTTACATTACAATTACGAAAAATTTAAAATTCAAGGAGGAAATTATGAAAAAGTCATTTTTTCTTATTCTATTGTCGGCGATCTTTGTTTTTGCGAATTCCTTAAGCGAAATCAAGCAAAGCAAGGTTATCAGAGTAGGCGTTTATGAAAACGAGCCGCCTTTTAGCAAGTCAAGCGAGAAAGGCTTTGAAGGCTTCGAAGTCGAGCTTGCCAACGCGCTAGCCGGTAAAATTTTCGGTAACAGCGGCGGTCGTATCGAGCTCATACCGGTAACGAACGAAGTGCGCTTTCCGATGCTGCAAAACAATCAGGCAGATATGATAATTGCGGCTGCAAGTATCACCGAAGAGCGTAAAGGTAGCGTTGATTTTTCGATGCCGTATTTTACGGTAAATTTGGGAATTTTAACGAAAAAAGACTCAAATATTCATAAAATAGGCGATCTGATGGGCAAAAAGATCGGCGTCATCCGCAAGACTACCGGCGAGGCATATATCAAAAAGGACGGCGGTTATAATGTTTCCTACTGCAACGATTCGGTTGATTGCTACAGGAGATTAAAAAGTGGCGAGATCGACGGGTATTGCAACAACAACCTTTTTGTAATGGTCTATCCGATCGTTGATCCCGCAGTCGAGGTCAATATAAAAAATTTAGGCGATAATGTATTCTTGGGCGTCGCGGTGCAAAAGGGTAACGCGGAGCTGCTAGAAGCGATCAATAAAGGCTTGATTGCGCTTAGCAAAGAGGGCTTTTTCAAAAAGGCTTACGAGGACACTTTCGAATCCTTTTATAAAGGCACCGTCGATAAAAAATATTTCTTACTCGACGATCTTTACAGCTTTTTTTAATAAAAAAGGAATTTAAAATGAAAAAATCACTGTTTTTAATTCTTCTATCTTGCATCTTTGCGCTTGCGAATTCTTTAAGTCAAATAAAGCAGAGTAAAGTCATTCGTATCGCCGTTTATGAAAATGAACCTCCGTTTAGTAGAGTTACGGATAACGGCTTTGAGGGCTTTGACGTAGAGCTTGCTAATGCAATCGGAGGCAAAATTTTAGGCGATACCGGCGGCAGGATCGAGCTCATACCGGTATCGGCGCAAGCGCGCTTTCCGTCCATTCAAAATAATCAGGCGGATATGCTTATCGCGGCTGCAAGCGTTACCGAGGAGAGAAAGAAAAATTATGAGTTTTCGATGCCCTATCTTTCGGTAAATTCCGGAGTTTTAACCAGAAAAAGCGACAATATCCAAAAAATGAGCGATCTGCGAGGTAAGAAAGTAGGCGTCATTCGCGGCTCGACGGGCGAAGCGTTTATGCAAAAGGACGGCGGCTACAATCTAGTGTATTGCAAAAATTCCTCCGATTGCTACAAGCGGTTAAAGAGCGGCGAGATCGACGGCGCGTGCGACGATAATCTATTTGTGATGGTCTATCCGGTCGCAGATCCTAGCGTCGAGGTTAATATCAAAAGTCTTGGCGAGAACGTATTTTTAGGCATCGCGATGCAAAAGGGCAACGCAGATCTCGCAGAAGCCGTCAATCAAGCGCTCATCTCGCTTAGCAAAGAGGGCTTTTTCAAAAAGGCGTATAACGATACTTTCGAGCCTTTCTACAAAGGCACCGTCGATAAAAAATACTTCCTTTTAGACGACATATACAGCTTCTTTTAGAATTTTAAATTCAATTGTGGATCGGAATTTTGGATGCTTCAGCGATTTAAAATTCCGATCCATCGCGTTAAAAGCTCATCGATATCGATCGGAATTCAAGCCGCTCGGCGTGATTGAAATTCCGTTTTTGATGCCAGCAGTTCGTCTATGGATTTTAGGGGGGTCTTTTTATTATAAATTTAAATCTAGATATCATGCCTACGTCGCGGACCGCGCGTATGTTTTTGAAAAAAGGTAAATTAAAATCTTAAATCTGCAAGCTTGCGTGCATTTAAACACCTTATGCTCGAGGGCTACGCGCTTAAAACCCTCCATTCGCTCTACGGATTTAAATTTTAATCCCGCATAGTATTAAAATTTCGTCTCTAAAATTAGGCGTTTAAATTTGAAAATTTCGGGCGAAATTTGCGCGTTATAAATTTTAAAATTTCTCTGAAATTGTGAAGAGAAATTCGACCGCTTAAGTCTAAATTTTACTTCGCTCTCAAAGCAAATTTTTAAAAAGTCCCCTTTAGGCGCAAAACAAAAGGCGCTGATATAACGGCGCACCTCTAAAATCTAGGTAGTGCGCCGCCTTGGAATTTTAAAGGTAAAATTTCAAAAACAAAATTCCGTCCTAATTCTTGCTGCGCGATTTCTCTGCGTCAAGCTTCGGAATTTAAACGCTCGCTTAATTGCGAAGCGAGCGCCGCGCCCTGTGCGGAAAGCGGGCTTTTGCAGATGAAATTTAAAAATGTCCTCCACGCAGGAGTTTTTAGCAGGCGTCGTGCGCAAAGGCAGGTAGTGCCGCTTTTTGTGATCGCGACGGATTGCCGTCAGCGTATCGTAGGTATCGGCTCGCGCAGCTTTTAAATTTCACGGCGCGGACGATCTTAATAAAAAGCTATTCGTATTTGAGCGCGTTAGGGTCGGATTTTCCTTCCCACGTATTTGTGCCGGCTTCTGTAACAAATTTGGCATTAGAACAGTCTTCTTGCTCATTTTTACTCATTCTTTCTTTTTTTGCACATTCTTGAGCTTTAATTTTAGCTTCTTCGACATGTTGTTTGTAATAATCCCTTGTTTTTGGCTTTTCCTCACAACCTGTTAGAAAAATAAAAACACCTACGGCTAACATACTGACAATTACCTTTTTCATTGCAATTCTCCTTTGCATAAAATTGAAAATAAGCAATTATAATAAATTAAAATTTGATTGCATTTAAATCCGACTTCCCTTCCCAATCGTTTTTCCCTTCTTTCATTTTTTTGCTTTTGGCGTCTTGTAAAATTTCTTTGTTATTTTGGGCCGAAAGATAATTGGTTATGGCATTAGCCTGTGTCATTAAGGTAACTCTAAGCCTTCTTGTTTCATCAATTTGATATGCCATGAGGTCATTTCCAGCCTGCAGTACTTCTAATTTTCCTTTTGAATTGGCAGATCTTTCTTTGAACTTTTTGACAATTGCTTGGCGGTAGCTTCTATGCGGTGAGCCTCGCGATTTGCCAAGATTGCGTGACGGCGGTTTTTGTGCGGTTGGGCTTTTGATCGCGTGGCGGTTTTCGCGTAGCAAAGCCTTGAAATTATGTTTGACTAAACTTTAAATTTTTACTCCGAGCCCTTGGAATTTTTTAAATCCTCCATGCGCTCCTGCTGAGCTTGCACGAACGCGCTGTATCTCGTAAAAAGATAATCTTTGATCTCAAAAATCATCAATGTAAAAATCGAAGGCAGCGTGAAAAATCTAATCGTCATAAATACAAGATCAAGCGCGTTTAGCTCGTCGCTGCTCGCTCGATACCCTCCCGCACTTGCGGTTAAAATCCCATGCAACGCCTCGTAGTTGTAAAGGATGAAAATCGTCACGAAAAGTGTCGAGAGCTTCGATACGATCTTATTCATGATCTGCGCCACGTCCTCGTCGGCGATCACCGACATCGCAAACCACACGAGGGTGAAAAATAGCGGAAAGACGATGTTGAAATTTAGCGAGTTATCAAGCTTTTCCGCGCCCGTCACCGCGATGATCGCAAACACCGCCGCAAAGGGGATCACAAATAGCGCGAAGGTCATCGCCGATTTTATCGCCTTAAAAAAGCTATACGCAAGCAGTGGCGAGCCCAAAGCGAGCAAAAAGATCGTCAGCGCGTAGTTTGCTTTGGCAAAATCGTACAGATTAAACAGCGCAAATACCGACGCTGCGGCAAGTAGCGGCACGCTTAGCTTAAACAGCGCCCCATATTTGGCGTAGGCGCGCGACACGATGGCGTCTAGTCTGCTAAATTTGACGTTTAAGCTTTGCGCTCTGATGAAAAACAAAATGACGAATTTGACGATTACGTTTGGGCTCATATGCACCTTTCCGTTTAAATTTATGAAATTTTATCCGCGCTAAATTTGCGAAATTTTATTCGCAGAACCTGTCCGTAGAATTAGGCTTTGCCGACGGCTTATGCGGCCTGCGTTAAAATTTCATCGCGCTCTCGCTGCGTTGCTATCTTGCCGCCTTGTAGGCTTTGTCTTTTGGCTACGTGAGGCGGACCTGCGCGCTTTGGCTTGCGTAGCGTCTCGTTAGCAAGCCCCCTAGGTTGCAGCGTGTCGCAGCAGCGCTCATTCGGCTCGGCGCGCGATACTTTGCTTGTGGTATCCGCACCCGCGCATGAGAGCTTGGCGCCGCTAAAATTTTATCGGCTCTTAGCCCCATGCGATACGTCCTGTGCGCCGCGGTAGAATTTTGCGCGACGCAAGGACCTATCGGACTTGGCTTTGCGCCGCAATGCGCTTGCCTTGTATTGGCCTGGGATGCGGCGCGAATGATTAAATTTTACCGCACCGTCGCCGAGCCGTTTTAAAGCTCAAACGAATTTTTGAGCCGCTACGATACGTGAAATTCCAAAAATCGCGCTTTAGCGATCAAGCTCATTTGCGCTTGCTTGAGAGCCATGCAAAAAGCGGCGCACTTGCGCCCTTCGCCGCGCCCATGCAAAAGCAACGCGTCCCTTGCCGCTCAAAACTCATTTTCGCCCGCTCGTGCCGACCGCCAAGCTGGAACTCACCGTGCGCCGTCTCACATCCAATCTAAAATTTGCGTGATCTCGGTGGCGTGAAAAATTTTAAGTCCCTGCGCGTTTTGCGGCTTCATCGGGACGATCGCATTTTTAAATTTCTGCATCGCGGCTTCTTTCAGGCGCGCATCGAGGTTAAAGATCTCTCTGATCTCGCCGTTTAGGCTCACCTCGCCGATGAAGACGCTTTCTTTGCTGATCGGGCGGTTTTTGAAGCTGCTTACGATCGCCGCAACGACGGCGAGATCGCACGCCGTTTCGGTGATTTTTACGCCGCCGCTTACGTTTACGAAGACGTCGTATCCGCCAAGCCCGATCTCAAGCTTGCGATCAAGTAGCGCTAGAAGCATATCGAGGCGATTTTTATCAAAGCCCGTAGCGCTGCGCTTCGGGTAGCCGCTCTCGCACACGAGCGCTTGGATCTCCACGACGAGCGCGCGCGTGCCCTCCATCGTGATCGTGATCGCCGAGCCGCTTACCGCCTTGCCGCGCGTGAAAAATTTACTCGCGACATCTTTAGCGCTGACGAGCCCGTGCGGCCCCATCTCAAAAATCCCCACCTCGCTCGTAGCCCCGAAGCGGTTCTTAAAACCGCGTAAAATTCTAAGCTGCTTGCTCGCATCGCCCTCGAAATACAGCACCACGTCCACCATATGCTCTAGTATGCGCGGGCCTGCGATCGAGCCTTCTTTGGTGATGTGGCCGATGATGAAGATCGAAATCCCGCGCGCTTTGGCAAGTCGCATCAGCTCAAACGTGATCTCGCGCACCTGCGTGATAGAGCCCGGCGCAGAGGGGGCTTTGTCGCTAAAAAGCGTCTGGATACTGTCGATGACGATAAACTTATAATCCCTGCGCTCGACCTCTTCAAGCACGGCGCCCAGATTTATCTCGGTGAGCAAAAACAGCTGCTCGCTTATCGCGCCAAGCCGCTGCGCGCGCATTTTGATCTGGCTGGCACTCTCTTCGCCGCTTACGTAAAGCACCGCGCGGTCGTCGCTTGCTAAATTTGCCGCGATCTTAAGCAGCAGCGTGGATTTTCCGATGCCGGGGCTGCCGCCGATTAGCACGAGCGAGCCCTCCACGACGCCTCCTCCGAGGACTAAATTTAGCTCGCTATCTTTGGTGTCGATGCGCGAAATTTGCTCGATCTGTATCTCGTTGATCGCTTTGGCGCTTGCGGATGAAGCGCGGGCAAGCTCGCCCTCGATCTCTTTTAGCGCTTTGATCTGAGTGGGCTTGAGCTCGACGAAGCTATCGAATGCGCCGCAGTCTGGGCATCTGCCGAGCCATCTGCTTTGCTGATTGCCGCAGTGCTGGCACTCAAAAATCGTAGTTTTAATCTTCGCCATCTTTATCCCTCGCTCATTTTTAATTAAATTTAACCCTAAGCTTTGCGAAATTATACTTAAAATTTTTAAAATTTTAGCCGCCTCGTGCGCCGCGTGTGAGATCAAAAATTGCGAGATAGAGGATTTGTAGCTAAATTTAAATATGTTTTAAACATTTATAACTATAATACAAACTTCACTTTATTTAAAGAAGGTTTAAGATGAAGGGCAAGCTTAGTAGAAGCCAGTTTTTGACGATATCGCTTACGCTATTTGCGATGTTTTTCGGTGCGGGAAATTTTATTTTTCCGCCGGGCTTAGGCAAGGATTCCGGACAGAATTTTTATGTCGCGATAATGTTTTTTTGCGCTACGGCGGTGCTTCTGCCGGTTCTCGGCGTCGCAGGCATTGCGCGCGCCAAGGGGCTTCAGAGCCTGGTGCGCCGCATAGATCCGGTGTTTGCGATCGTTTTTACTGCGCTTTTATATCTTACGATCGGGCCTCTTTTTGCGATACCGCGCGCGGCGAATATGCCTTTTGACATCGCGATTAAGCCTTTTATTGCGGAAGAGCGCCTTCAAATTTGGCTATTTGTTTATTCTGCTGCATATTTTGCGCTGAACTATTACATCTGTATGAACCCTTCAAAGCTCGTCGATCTGCTAGGAAAATACCTCACGCCGATACTTTTGGCGCTTATTTTGCTGCTTTTCGGCGCGGGATTTTTATTTCCGATCGGAGGTTTCGTCGCTCCTAGCGGAGAGTATGTCGATCACGCCGCAGCAAAAGGCTTCGTAGAGGGCTATCAGACGATGGACGCGCTTGCCTCGCTGGCATTCGGAATCATCGTAATTAACGCCATTAAAGCAACCGGCGTGAGCGACGAGAAGCACCTTGTAACCTCCACGATAAAAGCAGGAATGATGTCGGGCGTCATACTGATGACGATATATTTTATGCTGGGCTATCTGGGTGCGACCTCTGCTGAGCTTTTCAAAGATACGCCGAATATCAACGGAGCGGAGCTTCTGTCGCGAGTAAGCGATCATTATTTCGGAAGAATTGGCGTCGTGATCCTAGGCAGCGCGTTTTTTCTAGCCTGCATCACCACGACGTTAGGGCTTATAAGCTCGGCTAGCGAATACTTCGAGGAGCTTACGAAGGGCAAGATCAAATATAAAACCTGGGCGATCGCTTGGTGCGTGATCGGCTTTGGAGTCGCAAACTTTGGCCTTACGACCATCATCAAAGGCTCCATCCCCGTGCTCGTCGCCATCTATCCGATCTCGATCATGCTGATAATCCTCTCGTTGATTAATCCGTGGATCGATTCGAGCAAGCTGATTTACCGCGCCTGCGTCTATGTCTGCGTCGTCGAGGGCGTCATAAACGGGCTTGATATTTTGGGGATTTCGGTGCCGCTTGTGACGTCGTTTGTGAAGATGATGCCGTTTTACGACTCGATGCTCGGCTGGATCGTGCCTAGCACCTTGACCTTCGCCGTGACATATGTGCTGCATCTGATCTTCGAAAAAAGAGACGATAGCTTTTAAATTTAAGAGCTATTTTAAAATTTAGCCGGGCTCTACGGGGCTCGGCACACTTCTAAATTTTAATTCGCCACCGAATTTAATCTCTCACATTTTTGCCGGAATTTTGACATATAAAATAAGCCGCCTTCAAAATTTAACTTAAATTTACGATAAAATTATCAAAATAAAATCGCAAAAGGAAATAAGATGGATAATCGGGACGAGGCGCTAAATCTGGCGCGAGATTTCGAACGCGACGGCTTTAGGATGCCTAATTTATACGAGCGGTTTTGGCGGCTGCAAGGTGACGAGACGGCGTATTTTGCGCTAGCGGACAGCCTGCTGCGTGGGCGGAGGGACGGCCGCACGCTGCTAAAGGACGCTATGGGATATGTAGGCGAGGAGGATTTTAAAGCTTTGATCACTACGGCGGTTGAAATTTTGCGCGAGGAGGCGGCAGAGGGGCGCAAAACACAGCAGAGCAAAAGCGCGGCACAGATGGGAGAGAATGCGCGCTCGGCGCGGGCGGACGAAAGCGCAAGCAAAAATGCACGGCAACGCGGCAGAGATGAAAAGAGCTCGCGCTGGAAAAACGCCGAAGAGGTCATCATCATGGCAAGTCTCGAGTTCGCGCCGTTTTTGCACCCGTATCTGGGCGAGCTTTTTAAATTGCAGCCGAACGAGAGCGCGTATTACGCGGAGTATCCGTGGCGCGGGCTTAGTTACGAGAGCTCGCAAATATGGCGCGAGAAGCTTGCGGATCCGCAGACTAGCAGGGATGAGCGGCAAAAAATTTTTAGCTGCCTGCTTCAGACCCGCGATCCGCGAAACGTAAAATTTGCCTGCGAGTCCGCGCTTGCAGAGGACTTCTTCGACCGTCCGTGCGACCTGCTTGAATATATCGGCTATTGGCTGGAGGCCGTCGGATTTACCTTTGAGCGGGTTAAATTTGACGCAGACGGCGCGGCTCAAATGGCGGCGGATGAAATTTTAAAAATGGATGTGGACGAATGTGCCGGCGTCAAACAAACCCAAACGAGCGAGTGCGACGTATCGCGAATGTCAAACGTGTCCGGCGGCGTCGCTTCGGCGTCGCTACAATCGGATAAGCGCGACATATCGCGCAAAAATTTAGATGAAGCGTGCGATGCGGCAAGTGCCGTTAAATTTAACGCTGGCGAGTTAAAATCGGCAGCGAGCCAAAATTTTAAAGCGTGCGCAGCTGAACACGGCTCTAAATTTAACTCAAATGAGCTAGCCGCCGATAAATCACAAAAAGCGCCGAACGATGAAATTTGCTTTGGCGGCGAGAAATTCAGGCTCAAAAGATACTGCGGTCAGCGCGTGTATCACATAATCTTTCCGCGCGGCTATTTCGGCGCGCCCTATGCGCCGCATCTGGCGAAGCACCATCCGACCTGGCGGCTTGAGGGCGGCAAGGCTGGATATAAGCTAGGCGGGGTTTTGGATGAGGCGGACGGCGATGCGCAAAATCCGCTATTTCATCTCATCACGCTTGATCCGCTGCCCCGTGACTTGCCCGTGCGCTCGCTGCCGCGCCTAAGCCTCGCCGCGCATGTTAGAGAGATAAACGAAGGCGAGGTAGTCTTTTACGAGCACGACGCGCAGGGTATGCCGCGACGTATCGGCGAGCGGACGCAGGTAGAATACGTGCAGGACGAGCCGATAAAGGAGTGCGAGGTCGCTCTGGCACCTACGCCGCCGCGCTGGGCGGCTCAGGACTGGGGGATGTCAAACGGCAGGCAAAACCTTGCGCGCATCGGCGGCGAGCCTTCATGGATACAGGGCGCCTCGGTGCCGACGTGTCCGATATGCGGCGAAAAGATGGAGTTTTTGATGCAGCTTGACAGCGAGCTTCCAAGCTGCGAGCAAGGCGGCGAGGTGATGTTCGGCAGCGGCGGGATTTTGTACGTGTTTTGGTGCGAGCGGACGCGGGTAAGCGGGTTTTTTATGCAGTGTACGTGAGTAAAATTTAGGAAAAATGCGCAAATGGACGGACGGATGATCACGGCAAAAATAAAAAGGAGGGGCAATGTTTGGTATTTTGACGATTATTTTAAGTCGCTTCGCAAGAATGAAAACGAAATAGCAAAGCCTATCAGGCAGTTTGTCTTGGATCCGAAAAGGTATCTGTTTAATACGAAAGAGAGCCTTCACGACGCCGTTTTGACTGAATTTAAATTTGGCATTTTAAAAAACGAAGATAGACTAACGATGAAATTTTTATCGCCATATGGGGATAGAAATTTTAAATTTGTTTTCAAAAACGTCCTAGCCGTCCGCTTTAAAACGAACGACAAGAGCTTTAAAAATAACGATCTGATAGTTCATCAATTTTCGCTAGAGCGGGGAGGCGTTTGCGAGTATGATTTCATCTTTGCGAGCGGGCAGAGGATAACCGTGAAATTTAAGCACCTCGAAATCATTGAAGAATTCTTATGAGCGCGCTGCTTTGCTGATGGCAGCGGGATTTTACGTGTTTTGGTGCGAATGGACGCGGGTGAGCGGGTTTTTCATGCAGTGCACGTGAGTAAAAATTTTGTAAAATTCTAAAACGAAAATCGTAAAATTCTAAGTAAAATTTATTCTAAGATAATCGAGCGGCAAAATTTGCCGAGCATTTCGGCGCGTAAAATTTAAGCTTGTTTGGCGAGAATATGTAAATTTACGCAGACACGCAGAGTTTAAGCGTAAATCCCATCCACCAGCGTTTCTACGAACTGATCCGAGTTAAATTCCGCTAAATCCTCCATCCGCTCGCCCACGCCGACGAAAAGTATCGGCAGCTGCAGCTCGCGCGCTATGGCGAAAAGCGCGCCGCCTTTGGGCGTGCCGTCGAGCTTCGTGATGATGATGCCGTCGAGCCTTACGATCTCATTGAACGCCCTAGCTTGCGCGACGCTGTGATTGCCCTGAGTGGCGTCGAGCACGATGATCTTGCGGTGCGGCGCGCCGCTTTTTGCGCGGTCGCAGATGCGCACGATCTTCTCTAGTTCCGCGGCTAAATTTTTCTGATTTTGAAGACGTCCGGCGGTGTCGATCAGGACGCGATCGATGTTTTTGGCACTTGCCGAGCTTACGGTGTCAAACGCCACGGCAGCGGGATCGTGCCCTTGTGCGGTCGCTACGATCGGTAGATTTAGGATCTGCGCCCATTTTTTTAATTGCTCGACCGCGCCCGCGCGAAAGGTGTCGCATGCACCTAAAATCACGCTCTGGCCGCTATTTTTATATAAATTTGCAAGCTTTGCGGTCGTCGTGGTCTTGCCCGCGCCGTTTACGCCGATGATGAGCTCTACGAACGGCTTCTCATCTGCGGCTTTAGCAATCTCGTAATCGAAATAGCTCTTTAAAACGCCCTTGAGATCATCTTTCGCGACCAGTTTTTTTGCGGGTAGTTTTTCTAAAATTTCCTCCACGAGTTCGTAGCCTACGTCGGCTTCAAGCAGCATCTCTTCTAAAATTTCTTTTGAAATTTTATCTTCGCTTTTCGCGCCTCGCATCGCGTCTATGGTCCTGCTAAGCCCTTTTTTAAAAAATTCGAACATCAAAAAAATTTCTCCAATTCGGTCATTAAAATTTCTTCCGGCATCAGCCCGAAATATTGCGCGCTAAACTCGCCCTTTTCGTCGTAGATCGCCATATACGGCACTTCGTTTATGCCGCCTAGCGCCTTTGTAAAAAAGTCCGTCCCTTCGCCGTAAGCGATCGCGTAATTTACTTCGTGTGCGCTTGCGTAATTTTTTGCATCGTCTAAATTTGCATCACCGATCATTACGCCGATTATGTCAAGCTTGCCAGAGTAGGCTTGTTTGGCGGCATTTAGTGCGCTTACCTGCACGGCGCAGGCGTCGCACCACGGCGTAAAAAATGCAAATAGCGTCACGGTGGAGTTATTATCGATTCGAAAACCCTGCTTTGTCTTTTGCATATTTAAAATTTTGCCGTTACTTAGCTGAAGTGTAAAAGGAGCGGTATAATCGACCTGGATCACGGCTTCGGTTTCGGACTGCGGCTGCGTGGCGTTGGCCTCGGTCGGGGTATCGCTTGATTTTTTATCCTCATCATCGCCGCAACCCGCAAGAAACAAAACAGCCGTAAAAAGCGCTAGAAAAAAACGAAATTTCATAATAAACCTTAAAATTTAATCGCAAGATTATACAAAAACTAGCTAAAATAAGCGTTAAAATTTTATAAAAGGCTTAAGCTATGCAAAAGAATGAATTTAGAGCAATTTGCAAATCGCGTCTAAAATCTCACGCCGCGCGCGCGGCTAGATGCGAGCATTACGCACTTTTATGGCGGCTGGAGCGGCTGATAAAATTTTTAAAAGCGCGTAAAATTTTGATATTTTTGCCGATGAGCTACGAGCCGAACGTTTTGATTTTAAGAAAAAAGCTATCAAAAAGCTGCGAATTTTACGTTCCGTTTATGGTGGATATTAGCTTAAAAATGGTAAGATTGCGCCAGCCTTTTAAAATTTCGCGCTTTGGGTTGCGACAGACGCTTCCGCAAAACGGGTATTTTAAAAAGGTCGATCTAGCCGTGGTTCCAGCTATCGGAGTGGATGGCGCAATGGCTAGAATAGGACATGGGAAAGGATTTTACGATATGTTTTTTTCAGGTCTGAAGCTTAAGCCCGCAATCGCGTTCGTGAGTATAAAAGACTGCTTTTGCAGCGAAATTTTATCGCTTGATCACGACGTAAAGGGCGATTTTTACATAACTCCGAGCCAAAATTACCTAAAAAGAGGAAAGTATGATAGAGATTTTAATCGCCTTGTGCGCTCTTGCGGTGGGCGCTGGCATAGGATACTTAGTAGCTAGAAAGATCAATAACGCCAATTACGATTTCTTCGTCGAACAAGCCAAAGCTAAAGCTAAAGCTATAGAATTTGAAGCCGAGGGCATCTTGCGAAATTCTAAAATTTCGGTGCAGGAAGCTGAGTTTGAAGCGAAGAAAAAATACGAAGATAAAGCAAGCAAACTACAGAAGGAATTTAACGTTAAATTTGACGAGCTCGGCAAAAAGGAGCACGCGCTTCTAACCGAGCAAGAGATTTTAAAAGACAGCAAAAAAGAGCTCGAAAGTGCCAAAAAAGAGGCGAAATTCCTCTACGAAGAGGGTTCAAATTTAAAGAAAAGCTATGAAGAGAAGCTAGCCGAAGCGCTTAAAGTTTTGGAGCGCGTGGCGGGTTTTACGCAGGATGAAGCGCGGGCGCAGGTGCTTAAGAAGGTTGAGGAGCAAAGCCGCACCGACATCGCTCACATCGTGCGAAAATATGAAGAGGAAGCCAAAAAAGAGGCGCGAAAAAAGGCGAATTATATTTTGGCACAGGCTACGTCGCGCTTTGCGGGCGAGTTTGCCGCCGAGCGACTTATTAACGTCGTAAATATCAAAAATGACGAGCTTAAAGGCCGCATCATCGGCAAAGAGGGGCGCAATATAAAGGCGCTTGAGATGACTCTTGGCGTGGACGTCATCATCGACGATACCCCGAATGCGATCATCGTAAGCTCGCACAATCTATACCGTCGCGCCATCGCCGTTCGCGTTATCGAAACGCTTATTGAGGACGGCAGAATTCAGCCTGCGCGCATCGAGGATATCTACAAAAAAGTGAGCGATGAATTTGAAGCTAGTATCGCCGAAGAGGGCGAAAATATCGTAATGGATCTAGGTCTTAGCAAAATTCATCCCGAAATTTTAAAACTTATCGGCAAGCTTAAATTTCGCGCCAGCTACGGTCAAAACGCCCTTGCGCACAGCCTTGAGGTGGCACATCTTGCGGGTATCATCGCCGCAGAAACGGGCGGAGATCAAAAGCTAGCCAAGCGAGCAGGCCTACTTCACGACATCGGCAAGGCGCTAACTCACGAGTACGAGGGCTCGCACGTGGATCTGGGTGCCGAAGTTTGCCGCCGCTATAAAGAGCATCCGGTAGTTATAAACGCGATCTACGCCCACCACGGCCACGAGGAGGCCACCAGCGTAGAAAGCGCCGCAGTCTGTGCCGCAGACGCCCTAAGTGCCGCGCGCCCGGGCGCCAGACGAGAGGTGCTAGAAAGCTATCTAAAGCGCGTTAGCGACATCGAAGCGATCGCGATGAGTAAAACGGGCGTTAAACAAGCCTATGCGATCAACGCAGGTCGCGAGATCCGCGTCATCGCAAACGCCAAGCTTATGAACGACGACGAGGCGGTTTTGGTGGCTAAAGAGATCGCTTCGGATATCCAAGATAAGGTTCAATTCCCAGGTGAGATTAAGGTCAATGTCATACGCGAGCTACGCGCGGTCGAGATAGCCAAATAAGGAGTATGAAATGAAAAAATTTATAATCGCTTTATTTTTGCTTTTTAGCGCGGCATTTGCCGAGGATGAGCTCATCATTGATAGCGCGAGCGCTTATTCGTCGGTGATGCGCACGAATGCGCAATACAAATACCTAGCGCAGCAAGCCCGCGCGATAGTGATATTTCCGAGCGTCAAGAAGTTGGGCTTCATCATAGGCGGAATGTATGGCGAGGGGATCATTATCTATAATAACGACGGCGCGCATAGCGTAAGCGGCGCTGAGATCAGCAGCGCCAGCGTAGGACTTCAGATAGGCTATGAGGATAATTATCTAGTTATTTTCGTAATGCATGACGATGTAATCCAAAAAATGCGAAATTCCCAAATCACGCTTTCGGGCGATGCGACGGCAGTTGCAGGTAACTACAGCGCCGATTCTGGCTCTTTAGATGTGCTAAATCAAGATATGTACGTCTTTACGAACAAGGGCGGATTATTCGCTGGTGTGAGCCTGGGCGGCTCGGTGCTGGAGACCAAAAATGACCGCGCTTTTGATCCAAATACTGAGGGCTATGCGCTTTTGATGCGAGTAATCGGCGCAGATGAGTAAAATTTAGCTAAAGACGCTAAGGCGCATAGCTTAGCAAAAAATTTTGCTTTATGGGCGTTTTATTAGCGGCTTGGAATTTTGCTCGCGTAATTTCCGCATAATAATGGACTTAGGCGCGTAATTTTATTGCAATTCGCGGGGTGGGAGGCATTTGAGGATATCGCGTAGATCCTGTGTAATTCAAAAGTTACCTTGAATTCTAAAGAAGTCAAAATTTTGTCGTTAAATTTAGAATTGCAAAATTTTACCACTAAATTTTGCGGAGATTTTGCTTGATGTCTAGAAATTTTATTTTAAAATTTCGCTTAATATTTTGCGGTGAAATTTTGTATTTTGCTACAGCTGCGCGGAATTTTAAATTTAATGTCGCAGCAAAATCAAGTGGCGTCGTGGGACGTTGGAGTGAAGTTTTCGCGCCGAATTTTAAAGCTGCTTTAGTCAAAATTTATAGAATTTTATACGATCTAATGAAAGGATTCGATGGAATCGATGTTTGCAAACCTCCATACGTGGGGGTATTTGATACTGTTTTTGTATTCGCTGGGCGGAGGATTTTTGGCGCTTGCGGCAGCGGGCGTGCTAAGCTCGGCCGGCGAGCTCAATATCGTTTTATGCATCGTAATCGCCTGCATATCGAACTTCATAGGCGATTCGGGGCTGTTTTTAGTAAGCCGCTATAATAAAAAAGAGATCATGCCATATCTGCGCAAACAGCGCCGCAACCTTGCTCTGGCGCAGATTTTATTTCGTAAATACGGCGACCGCATCATTTTGATTAAAAAATTTATCTACGGTCTCAAAACCCTCGTGCCGATCGCGATCGGCATCACAAAATATTCGTTTTTAAAATTTAGCGTCATCAATGCCGTAAGCTCGCTCATTTGGGCGCTTGTGGTGGGGCTACTGAGCTACTACGCGGGCGATTTCGTGCGCGGGCTTTACGAGCGGATAAAAGAAGCTCCGTGGATCGCGCCGCTAATTTTGGCCGCGATCGCCGCGATAATCGTCGCGTATTTTCGCTTCGCCACGCGTAAAAGAGGTTAGCGGTGGCAAAAAAGCTGATCCCGCTCGCAATTTTCACAGCGCTTCTTTTGGCGCTAAATTTTATCTCCAATTCGCGCGGCTCCGCGGCTAAAGATGAGAGCGTTTTTACTTCCAAAACCCTGGATGCCGCCTCTCGTAAAAGCGGCGCGCAAGATATCAAAAGCAGCACCGATCGTAAAATTTCAAGCTCGCAAAATCCTGCAAGCGGCGCCGACGCAAAAGATGAGCGCGGCGCAAGAAGCGCAGACGGCGGAGCAGATCTAGGAGATTTAAAATCTCATCCGCAAGTAAACGAGCACGCTGCGGTAAATTCTAAAGATGAGGCGGATATCCACAGGCGGCGCAGCGCAGATTACGAAGCTTCAAACTCGCAAAATCCCGCCGCAAACTCTAAAAATCAGCCCTCAGACGAGCCCTGCATAAGCAGGGAGTGCGTGAGCGCCCATATCCGCCGCACGGGCACTTTGCCGCAAAATTTTATCACGAAAAAGCAGGCGGGCGAGCTTGGCTGGCAGGGCGGCGATCTGTGGCGATACGCGCGCGGCAAGAGCATCGGCGGCGATCGCTTCGGTAATTTTGAGCGCAGACTGCCTGATAAAAAGAGGCGGATCTGGCGCGAATGCGACATCGAGTATCGCGGCGGTCCGCGCGGCGCAAAGCGGCTGATATTTTCAAACGACGGGCTGATCTTTTACACCGCCGATCATTATGAAAGCTTTGAGCGCGTGCAATGAGTTTAAATTTTAAAACGTGCCGCGGCGCAAAGATCATCATCGACGGCGCAAAGATCAGACGCAAAGATCAAATTTTCGCGCTGTTTGCCGCAGCGCTGGATTTCGAGCCCGAATATGTCGCAAATTTAGATGCGCTCTACGACGCGCTTGGCGAGCGAGGCGGACAGGTTTTCGTCGTCATCAAAAGGGGCGGAGTTTTAAAGCTAAGACTGGGTAAATTTTATGATATTTTGCTGGATGTTTTGCGCAGCGGCGAGGCGAAAATTTTAATCTTATGAGCTTGCGAGGCAGCCATTCCGCTTTAAAGCTAAATTTTGCCGAGGAAAAGGTAAGTTTGTTTCGGCGCAGTTTCGAGCGTGCCGTTAAAATTTCCTAAATTAGATCTAAATTTTAGAGCTTATTAAAAGAGGCGATTTTAGAAATTTCGCTCACAAAGCTCACGCGGTCAAATTTAAACTCAAGTCCATACCGCCAATTTTTGCGGCGCGGGTTTGTAAAGTCGTATAGCTTAACCGTCTCTGTTTCAAATTTAATCTTAAGCGCGAGATACCAGCAGCTCCAGATCCCGCACGGACAGCCCAGTAGTACGACGTCCCGCTCATCTTGCGCCAAATCAGCCTCAAGCGCTGCACGTAAAAATAGTTCCTCAAAATCGATCAAGCTTAAGTAGGCGTAGCCTCCTGCGATGCTAGCTTGCCCCTCTTTCGCCGCAAAGCCTTGCTCGCGCCGCTTAATCAGCTCAAGCAGAGGCTCGCCGTTTATCGTAACGACGACTTCGGTAAGGCCCTCGCCGTTCATCTCGTAATCGTTTAGGTAAAATTTAATGCTATCCATGCGGCAATCTCGCTAAATGATCTATTTTGCGCCGTATTTGCACCGGCATGCTAAAATTTCCGCGCAGTTTAGCAAAATCCTAGTAAAATTCGGTTGAAATCCAAAATCGTCGCCAAAGCACAAAGTAAATGGAGATTTTGTAAAATTTGGGATGCTGGGCTTGCGGAGCTTGCTTTTGGTGTGCGCAAGCTCAAATTTACAAAAAAAGCTAAATTTGCGTAGATGAAAGAAGCAAAAATAAAAGGTTAAATTTTAGCGCAGATCAAAGAGGTCGAAACGAGGGTTAAATTTCGCTATGGATAAAGAAGCAGAAACGAGGGGTTAAATTTAATTCGCTTTTGCGGGCGCTTAAATTTAACCCCGCCGCGGCTACATCATTTCGCCGCTTTTGTGCTCGTGCTCGGTGTAGGTTACCGGAATATCCTTCTTGCCTTTTCCCGGTGTATACACTCCCTCTCCGCGTTTGAAAAGAAGCTCGATACCTTCGTCGTTCGTAAGCATTATGCCGCTTGCGGAAGCCGCGCGTTTGAGATTATGCTTTTTGCCTTTTTCGTCGGTTAACACGCCCGTTGCGAACATATCGTTCGAGCTAAGGCTGATGCGCTTATCTCCGGTATCTCCGAGTAGAAATACGATCGTGTGCGCTACAGACTCTTGTTTTTGCTGTGGAGCCGTATCGGCCTTAGGTTGGTTGCATCCGCTTAAAAGCGCGATTGCCGCTAATGACGAGAATACAATTCGTCTCATTTTTTCTCCTTTAAAAAAAGTTCGCGAATTATATAGCCAAAAAGTAAATCCTAGATTTCGCGACTTTTTATTTAATCAAAGATTAACCCAAATTTAGTAAAATTCCAGCTGAAAACATCCCAAATAAGGAGAACATTATGGCAGTAAAAATCGCAATTAACGGCTTTGGAAGGATCGGTAGGTGCGCGGCTAGAATTGCGCTAAGCAGGGACGATGTGGAGCTTGTGGCGATCAACGATACCGCTAAGCGCGAGCTTACGAGATACCTGCTTCAATACGACACCGTTCACGGCGAGTTTCGTAAAAAAGTAGAAATTCTAAGCGACGAATGCATAGCCGTAGACGACAAAAAAATCCGCGTCTATTCCACCAGAGAGCCTGCGGAGCTTGATTTTGCGGGCGATGGTGCAGAAGCTGTGCTTGAATGTACTGGTGCGTTTTTAACGAGCGAAAAATGCAAGCCGTTCATAGATAACGGTATCGGCGTAGTCGTAATGAGCGCACCTGCCAAGGATGATACGCCTACTTTCGTAATCGGCGTTAATGAGGGCGCTTATGCAGGACAGCGCGTCATCTCAAACGCTAGCTGCACTACTAACGGCCTAGCTCCGATTGCAAAAATTCTAGACGACGAGCTTGGTATCGAAAAGGGTCTTATGACGTCGATTCATGCCTATACGCACGGACAGAGCCTAGTCGATGTAAAAGCTAAGGACTTTCGCCGTTCACGCGCTGCTGCTCTTAATATCGCTCCGACTACGACGGGCGCGGCAAAAGCGATTAGTAAGGTACTTCCGCAGCTAAGCGGTAAGATGCACGGAAAATCTGTACGCGTGCCGGTGGCTAACGTTTCGATGGTTGATCTAACGGTGCTAACGCGCAAGCAGACGAGTGCCGAGGAGCTAAATGAAATTTTCCGCCGCTATGCTGCTAAAGAGATGAAAGGAATTTTGCTCGTAGACGACGATAACCGTGTCAGCAGCGATTTTTGTACTTCAGAATACTCCAGCATCGTAGCTAGCGACTGCACGCAGGTAATTGACGGCAATCTAATAAAAGTGATGAGCTGGTATGACAACGAGTGGGGATATAGTGAGCGCCTTATCGATTTAGCCCTATATGCGGCAAAAAGAAGGAAATAAGATGGGCGAAATTCTTTCGATTAAAGATTTGAAATTTAAAGACGGCGCGCGCGTTTTTATCAGGTGCGATTTTAACGTGCCGATGGATGAGTTTTGCAATATTACGGACGATCGTCGCATCCGTTCGTCTATCCCTACGATTAAATATTGCTTAGACGAGGGCTGCGCGGTAATTTTAGCCAGCCACTTAGGACGCCCGAAAAACGGATACGAAGAAAGACTTAGCCTAAAGCCTGTGGTAAAGAGGCTATCTAGGCTTTTGGAACGCGAGATAAAATTTGTCTCTGATGTCGCGGGCGAGGAAGCTGGAGCTGCGGTAAATTCGCTTAAAAAGGGCGAAGTGCTTCTACTAGATAATCTGCGCTTCGAAAAGGGCGAGAGCAAAAATGACGAAGCACTAGCTAAGAGGCTTGCGAGCTACGCGGAATTTTATATCAACGACGCTTTTGGCGTATGCCACCGCGCGCATGCTTCGGTAGAAGCGATTACGAAATTCTACGATGAGGCACACAAAGCGGCGGGATTTTTGCTGCTAAAAGAGATAAAATTCGCCAAAGACCTTATTAAAGATCCTGCGCGTCCTTTCGTAGCCGTAACGGGCGGCAGCAAAGTAAGCGGCAAGCTTCAGGCACTTAAAAATTTACTTCCTAAAGTCGATAAGCTCATCATCGGCGGCGGCATGGCGTTTACGTTTTTAAAAGCCGTCGGATATGACATCGGCAAATCTTTGCTCGAAGAGGATCTAATCGAGGAAGCAAAAAATATTCTCCGCAATGCTCGCGAGCTTGGGGTTAAAATTTATATCCCCGTCGATGCCGTCGCAGCTCCGCAATGCTCGCAAGATGCCGTTACAAAAAAGGTTACCGTCCAAGAAATTCCAAGCGATTGGATGGGACTAGATATCGGACCTGCAACTGTAGCGCTTTTTAAAGAAGCCCTAGACGATGCGCAAACGATCTGGTGGAACGGACCGATGGGAGTTTTTGAGATCGATAAATTCGCTCGCGGCAGCCTGCATATATCGCACGCGATCGCAGATAGCGACGCCACGACCGTAGTGGGCGGCGGCGATACTGCAGATGTCGTCGAACGCGCGGGCAACGCCGATGATATGACTTTTATTTCTACCGGAGGCGGCGCGAGCTTAGAACTCATCGAGGGCAAGGAGCTGCCGGGCGTGCGAGTGCTTACTGCTAAAACGGAGCTGCGATGATACTAGCGGCGAATCTTAAATGTAACCATACTCGCGCTAGTTTTGAGCGGTACGCTAAAGCTTTAGATGAAGGCTTAGCGGGCGGAATTTCGCGCGAGAATGAAATTTTGGTTTTTCCTCCCGCTAGCGCATTTTGCGCGAAAGTGAAAAATTTTACTCAAGGCGCGCAAAATTTCTATCCTGCCGCGCACGGCAGCTTTACGGGCGAGATCGGCGGCGATATGCTTGCGGAATTTGACATCAAAACCGTTCTTATCGGTCACAGCGAGCGGCGCGCCATTTTGGGCGAGAGCGCGGAGCTGATAAGAGAGAAATTCAGTTTTGCCGTAGCGCAGGGCTGGCGCATCGTCTTTTGCGTCGGCGAGGACGAGGCGGCATTCGCGCAAGATCGCAGCGAGGATTTCGTAGCGGCGCAGCTTGAGGGTATCGATCTGAAATACCGAAATTTAGTACTAGCCTACGAGCCTGTCTGGGCGATCGGCACGGGCAGAAGCGCGCAGTGCGAGCAGATCGAAAGAATGCTAAATTTCTTGCGTGCTAAAAGCCCCGCGCCGCTACTTTACGGCGGCAGCGTGAATGCTGAAAATATCGCAAAAATTTGCGCGATAAGAGGTTGCGACGGGGTGCTAGTGGGGACGGCGAGCTGGGACGCATCGAAGTTTTTGGAGCTTATACGCGTCGTCTCGCATCGCTATACTTCGTTGCCTTAAAATTTTGCTCGGTCATTACCTAATAGGGTAACTCCCGTCGCAAAATTTTAAGTCGCCTAGTCTAGCTTTGCGATACTGCCGCTATCGAATTGCGTTTAAAATTTGGCGTTTCGCGAGATTTTGAGAATTTTAATTTGTAGAATTTTAAGTCAAATTGCGCAGGATTTTAAGATGGATTTGAATGTTGTTGCAGATTTTGCGACCAAGACTAGGCATGTAGCCTGTCGCAGGGAGCAAAATCAAAACTCATTCAAAGACGCTTAAAAGCCAAGCAAATTTTAAAGGAGAAATAATGATTTTAGAAGGAAAAAAGGGCCTCATCGTCGGCGTCGCTAACGCCAAATCCATCGCTTACGGCATCGCCGAAGCTTGTCACGAGCAGGGTGCGCAAATGGCGTTTACCTACCTAAACGACGCGCTAAAAAAACGCGTAGAACCGATCGCGGAGGAGTTTGGGAGCAAATTCGTCTATGAGCTCGACGTAAACAATCCTGCTCACCTTGACGGTCTTGCGGATCGTATCAAAGCAGACCTAGGCGAGATAGATTTCGTCGTGCATGCGGTAGCTTATGCGCCAAAAGAAGCGTTAGAGGGCGAGTTCGTAAACACGACCAAGGAGGCCTTTGATATCGCGATGGGCACGAGCGTGTATTCGCTACTAAGCCTCACGCGCGCGGTGCTGCCGGTGCTAAAAGAGGGCGGCTCGGTGCTCACGCTCACATATCTTGGCGGACCAAAATTCGTGCCTCACTACAACGTCATGGGCGTCGCAAAAGCGGCTCTTGAAAGCTCAGTGCGCTACCTCGCTCACGATCTTGGCGCGCGCGGTATCCGCGTAAACGCTATCAGCGCGGGCCCGATCAAGACGCTTGCCGCAAGCGGAATAGGCGACTTTAGGATGATTTTACGCTACAACGAGATCAACGCGCCGCTCAAACGCAATGTCACGACTCAAGACGTCGGCAACAGCGCGATGTACCTGCTCAGCGATCTAGCTAGCGGCGTGACAGGCGAGGTGCATTACGTCGACTGCGGCTACAACATCATGGGCATGGGCGACGTGGCGACCGACGCCGAGGGCAAGACGATCTTTGCGTGGGATGCGGCCAAGACCGAGTAAAACGACACGTAAAAAGGCAAAATTTGACGCGCGCAGTTTTTTACGACGATAGTCATAGACGGATAGCAGAGGGCAGCGTAGAGGGCATCGCAGCCGTTTTGCGAAGTGATAACGAGGCCGAAAAGGCCTCGCTTTTGTTGTGTTTAGATTACTACCTTGATCCCTACTACGGCTGCACGCTGGCGCATGAGAGCGAAATTTTCGCCCTTTTGCAGGAGCCGCTTCTGAGCGAGCGCTCGCAAGCCATCAGAGACGATATTTTGTAGCTTCTGGGCGATTACTGTGGCGATTTTAGCGTGCTGCGAAGCAGGATTTGCGAGGCGTCCGGCGAGCTTTTGCCGGGTATCAAGCGCTTGATCGAAAGATAAATTTAACGACCGGCGCGCTTTTGCGCGCGGCAATTGCGTCGCGGCGAGCGGTAGCGAAATTTGCCGCGCCTCCGCATACGCTCCTTTTTGCTGCGAAAATGCGGCAGCATAAAATTTTAAGATTGGAAGCGGCGATGAAAACTTTGGATGAGCGAGGAGATCGATTAGGCGCGTACATAAAAACGGCATGGAGATAGAGGATTGTTTCAGAGCCGTTTTTGAAAAAAGCGGTAAAATCCGCCAGGAAGGAGCTTAATGAAAAAGGATTATATCTGCGTATTCGACTGCGAGACGATCCCCGACGTAGCGGCGCTGGTGCGGGTGCTGGATGAGGACGCGATCGCGGGCTGCTTCGAGCCTTTCGATAAAAAAAGCTTCGCAAAGCTTCTTGATACGCGGGTCTCGCAAAAGATCGGCGGCGAGAAGCAAAGCGCGTCTTTAAATTTTGCTGTAAATTCGGCAGAGCAGAATTCTAAAATTGAAAATTCCGAGCAAAATTCTGCGCCTCAAAGCTTTACGCAGCAAGACGCTGCGCTTCAAAGCTCCGCCAGTGAAAATTCCGCTGAAAATCCCGCGCAGGGAAATTTTACGAGCGAAAATTTTATTCTACAAAATACGGCGCTCAAAAATTCCGCGTCGCTAAATTTAACCTACGATGATACCGCGCCTCAAAGCTCTGCGTCCCAAAGCTCAAAGAGCGAAAATCACGCTTCAAATTCCGCGCAAGATCCCGCGCTAAATTTTAAAATTTACGGCGAGCAACCAATCTTTAATGCAGATAAAAGCAAAATTTTAAATCACAAATTGCTCTCGCTTAGGGCGATGGAGATTTTCAAAGAAAAAACCGGCAGCGAGTTCCTACCCGTCTGCTTCCACCGCGTCGTTAGCATTAGCGCCGTGATGGCGGACGGATTCGGCAGATTTTTGCGCGTCTCGACGCTTGAGGGCGAGAGCGAGCGCGATAAAATCGCAAAATTCCTAGCTTTCATCGAGGATTGCAATCCGCGCCTCGTGAGCTTCAACGGGCGCGGGTTCGATCTGCCGATGATTATGGCGCGCGCGATGTGCTATGATCTAAGCGCCGCAGCGTATTTTGAGACGAACGATCGCGATAACAACAAGAGCAAATGGGAGAACTACCGCAGCCGCTACGACGGGCGGTTTCATCTGGATCTGCTTGATCACATCAGCGATTTTGGCGCCGTTCGCGGGCTCAAGCTCGATCATATCTGCGCTAGCGTGGGCTTGCCGGGCAAATACGACGTGCACGGCGATCAGGTCTTGCAGCTGTATTACGGCGGCGAGCAGGCCAAGATCGACGAGTACTGCAGATCCGACGTACTCAACACCTACTGGCTGTTTTTGAAATACGAGCTTTTGCGCGGCAAGATCACCAAGGACGATTATTTGAATTATATCGCGGTGATGGGAGAATTTTTGCAAAAAGAGTGCGCGTGCATGAGCTACACGCCCGTTTTTTGCGAATTTATAGAAAAGGAACTGGCGGCATATGCGAAGTGAAATTTTTAAAATTTTAAAAGGCGCGGTTTTGGGTGCGCTATTTTTGGCCTGCGGCGCGGTTGCGGATGAGGCTAAATTTAAACCGATGCTGCTTAAAGAATACGTCCCTGGCATGAATATCACGGGCTGGGTGATTAGCGAGAAGCTAGACGGCGTGCGCGCGATCTGGGACGGCAAAAATCTGCGCTCCAGGCGCGGCAAGATCATAAACGCTCCCGAGGGCTGGAGCGCGGGCTTTCCGCCGTTTTTCGTCGACGGCGAGCTATACACGGCGCGCGGAGAGTTTGAACAGCTCGTCTCGATAGTATCTTCTAGCGTGCCCGATGAGCGGTGGAGCAGGGTAAAATTTTACGCATTTGACCTGCCGAAGGAGCAGAAAAACCTAAGCGCGAAGATGGAAATTTTAAGAAATTTTATCGCCTCAAGCGGTGCGCAAAATTTACTCATCGTGCAGCAAACTCCGGTAAGTACGCACGCCGACGTGCAGGCGTATTTCGATCGCGTCATCGCAGCAGGCGGCGAGGGGGTCGTGCTGCGCGATCCAAACGCGCTTTATGAGAGCGGGCGCAGCGATAAAATTTTAAAATACAAAAAGACGCACGATAGCGATTGCAAGGTCGTAAAAATCAACCCCGGCTACGGCAAAAACGAGGGCAAGATGGGCTCGCTTAGCTGCGTGGATCTACGTAGCGGGGCGAAATTTAAAGTAGGCACGGGCTTTAGCGACGAGATGCGGGAAAATCCGCCTAAGGTGGGCACGATCATCACCTATCAATACCAAAACCTAACCCGCGAGAAAAAGCCGCGCTTCCCCGTATTTTTGCGCGTGCGACCGGCGATTTAATTTAAGGGGCTATAATCGCGTATTTTGATAAATTTGATCCGAAGGAGAATAGATGAAAATTTTAATCACAGGCGGCGCTGGATACATCGGCAGCCATGTCGCAAAGGCGCTTTTAGAGGCAAACCGCCACGACGTCGTCATACTGGATAATCTTTGCAAAGGCTCGATGCGAGCGATCGAGGCGCTTCGCGACGTGGGCGAGTTTGAGTTCGTGCAGGAAAGCCTAGAAAACATCCCTGCAATCGAGGAGCTTTTTAAGCGCGAAAAGTTTGACGCGATCATTCACTTTGCGGCGTTTATCGAGGTTTTTGAAAGCACGCAAAATCCGCTAAAATACTATCTAAACAACACCGCAAACGCGATGAATTTGATCGCGCTTGCGAACAAATACGGCGTGAAAGACTTTATCTTTAGCTCCACTGCGGCGACCTACGGCGAGCCCGACATCCCGCAAGTAAGCGAGGAAACTCCGCAAAATCCGATCAATCCGTACGGCAGAAGCAAACTGATGGTCGAGTGGGTGCTAAAAGACGCGGCGGCGGCAAATCCGAATTTTAAATATGGAATTTTGCGCTACTTCAACGTCGCAGGTGCGGCTAGCGACGGCACGATCGGGCAAAACTACCCGAACGCGACGCATCTTATCAAGGTTGCAACCCAAACTATTGTCGGTAAGCGCGATAAGATGAGCATTTTTGGCGATAATTACGACACCAAGGACGGTACCTGCATACGCGACTACATCCACGTAGAGGACCTCGCAAGCGCGCATCTGGCGGTGCTTGATTATCTGCAAAGTAACGATAGCGCGGTCTTTAACGTAGGCTACGGCACGGGCTTTAGCGTAAAAGAGGTCGTCAATGAAGCCAAAAAAGTAAGCGGCGTGGATTTTAAAGTGCAGATCGCTCCGCGCAGAGCGGGCGATCCTGCCTGCCTCATCTCAAATGCGGATAAAATTCGCACCAAAACCTCTTGGCAGCCTGAGCACGAGAGCCTGGATGAGATCATCCTAAGCGCGCTTAATTGGGAAAAGAAGCTTTAGGTTCTAGCGTGAAAGTGCGATTTGAAATTTTAAAATTTTACTCCGCCGCGTTTAATAGCGGCGAGCAAAAGGAAGCCTTGTTTGCTTAAAATTCTAAACGCCCCCGAAGCCGCGCAGCGTAAGCTCGGCGTCGTGTTATCGTATGTGAATATCTTTGTTTCTACGATACTTACTTTGGTTTATACGCCGTTTTTTCTGCGGGCGCTGGGGCAGAGCGAGTTTGGGCTGTATTCTTTAGCTAGCAGCGTTATTGGCTATTTGGCGATTTTGGATTTAGGCTTTGGCAACGCCGTGACGGTCTATACCGCCAAATACGCCTCAAGTGGCGAAGTGGAGCGCACGCATAAGCTGCACGGCACGATCTTTAGCGTGTATTTAGTGATGAGCGCGGTGATCGTGATTGCAGGAGCTGCGCTGCTAGCTAATCTGCACGCGATTTTTGGCGCTAAGCTAAGCGCTAGCGAGATGGGTGAAATTCGCATTATGCTAATGCTGCTAACTGCAAATTTAGCGATTAGCTTTCCTTTTAGCATCTATTCGTCGATCCTTACGGCGCATGAGAATTTCGTATTTATCAAGCTAATTGGGATCTTTCGTACGATCGCTCTGCCGCTAGCTGCGGTGCCTGCGCTACTTTTGGGATATAAGGCTATCGCGATCGTAATCATCGCTACGGCGGTAAATTTAATCTGCGTCGCGGCAGATTTCATCTACTGTAAGCGTAAAGTCTCGCCCGTGATAAGCGTGCGAAATTTTGACGCCTCCACGCTTAAGCAAATTTTTGGCTACTCGTTTTTTATATTTTTAGGCATCGTAGTCGATCAAGTAAACTGGAATGTCGATAATTTTATCTTAGGCGCGGTAGCAGGCGCTACGGCGGTCTCCACGTATGCCGTAGCAAGCACGATAAATGCCACTTTCGTCACGCTTTCGCTCACCATTAGCGGCGTAATGCTTCCTAAAATCGCCAAAATGGTTTCTGCCAACTCCACCGATTCCGAGCTTAGCGCGGAATTTATCAAAATAGGCAGGCTGCAATTTTACGTGATATTTTTTATCGCGTCGCTTTTGGTGATTTTTGGGCGGGAATTTATCGTGCTATGGGCTGGCGCAAATTATGAAATTTCATACGCAATCGCGCTTATTTTGGTGCTTCCAGTAAGCGTGCCGTTGATTCAAAATTTAGGCCTAGCCGTGCTTCAGGCAAAAAACAAAGTCAAATTTCGCTCAATCGCCGCGTTTTGCGTTACGCTCGTAAATATCGCTATTTCTATCCCGCTAGCTAAGGCTTACGGTGGCGTGGGCGCTGCGTGCGGCACGGCTTTTGCGATCACCTTGCTAAATATCTGCGTGATGAATATCTACTATGCTCGTGTAATCGGACTTGACATCGCTAAATTCTGGCGAAATATCGGCGCGATGGTAGTAAAATTTGCTCCCGCAATAGCAGTAAGCCTAGCGATAAATTACGCATTAGGCTTGCACGGAGTGAGCTTTTTGCTAATTTGCGGCGGGCTTTATTCGGCTATGTTTGTGCTAAGCGCGTATTTTTGGGCGATGAACGACTATGAGCGCGCGATTTTTGGTGGCATTGCAGCTAAGATAAGGAGGCGGGCTTGAGCTTTAATGTAATTAGCGAAGTAGTTACGAAAGACCGCTGTATCGGCTGCGGCGTCTGCGCGAGCAGCTGCCCTTTTAGCGTGCTAAAAATGCGGCTTGGGAGCAATGGATTTTACGCGCCCGAGGAGGGCGAAGGGTGCCGCGACAAATGCGACATCTGCCTAAAAGTCTGCCCGTTTTACGAAAAAGACACGCTTGAAAACGAGCTAAATTCTAAATCATACTCAGAGCTGGAAAGCTTTAGCCCAGATTTTGGCAGGTTTTTAGCCACTTATAAATTCTACAAAAAAGATGAAGCGCAGCGCCTAAGCAGTGCAAGCGGCGGCGCGGGAGATTATATTTTTCGCGAGCTTTTTGCGCGCGGGCTCATTGATTACGCGATTTGCGTCGTGCCCGCGGACGAAGGTGATTTTATAGCCCAAAATTCCAAGCGAGATTTTTCTGCCTGCAATAATTTAGCGCAGCCACAGAATTTGCAAAATTCCGCAACCAAAAATTCCGAACAGAATTCCACAATTCCGAATTTAACGCAGAATTTGGCGGATGATGATTCTATAAATTTTACGAGTGCGCAAAATTC
>ERZ772946.65-NODE-65-length-59299-cov-7.85614_pt1 | contig 59299 bp, 66 predicted proteins | sample MGYA00511680_ERZ772946 | MGnify/ENA primary metagenome ERZ772946 (study PRJEB29015, sample SAMEA2737918) | human oral metagenome | biome: human oral; feature: human-associated habitat; material: dental | place: China | collected 2016 ... | reverse complement strand
AATGTTGAACAAATAATGTTGAACGCCGCCGCCGCCCGCAACCCCTTGTTTTTCCTGGGGTTTTTTATTTCCAGTCAATAAAAATCCATATAAGATTATTATTGTCAAACGTTGTAAACATTATTTGTTCAACATTTGAATCTTGAGGAAAAAAGTATCAACATTTTCCATATGGTTCGAGATTTATAAGCACCCCTCGCAATTCCGCTTCCCGCCTAGCCTTCGCACCCCCGCTACCATTTCCATCATGTTAATTAACATTCGCCGATTTTTTATTGACCACATCAATCTAAAATTATGTTTACAAGATTATTTGTTATTATGGCTAATCCAATATTCACTTCGCCGGATTTATTAACTTTCCATTCCAGTTTAACGTTATCCGGTTTTCCACATTGACAACGTCGCCACGTTTACCAGCATTGACAAAATACGTCATGTTCAATACTTATAAACACCCTAGTCTAATTTAACGCTAATCAACCTTCGCGCATTGACAATCTCGCCGCCACCTATCATCACCAACCGAGATGATAACGCCCCGTGAATTTCGCGCAGCGTGGGCGCCGAGGAACGCGGGGACTCTTGGGGGCGGGGGGACATGGACACGAAGGTGCGAGGGGGGCTGGGTGAATATATACCCACCCCCGCAGACCACTCAGCCCCCTACGAACTCTAAGAGAAACAAGAATCATTCCCACCTTTAAGCAAGCCCGCTCCGTACCCCCTAGTCCCCTACGCCCCCGTCTCCTGTCCGCTCCCACCAGCCCCCGTGCAGCCCACACCCTACCCCTCCCCCTGCAATCCACCCAAGAAAAAGCCCCCCATCGCTGGAGGGCTACCAAAAATTTTTCCGTGGTCAGGGTGCAGTCTCCGCCTCCTCCTCGGCGTCGCCACCAGAAGCCCCCTTACGACCCTTCATCGCCTTCAGGAGGTCAATAGACTTCGCCATCACCCCCACCTGCTGCTCCAGTCGTTCCAACCGTCCCTGACCTTCTTTCAGCGCAGCAACGTCTGCAAGTAACTGGTCGAGGTCGATGTTCTCTCCGTCCACCATAGCTTCCGCGTAGCTGTCAAAGAAAGCCTGTGCAGTCAGAACCACACCCATCCCCGCGCCGTCAAAGACCACGTAGTGTCCAAGCGGAAGCGTCACTTCCTTCCAGTCGTATTTAACGACAACGACCGGACCACCGGCACGCTCGGAACGTTCACACGTGCCGCCTGCCGCTTCAACATCCGCTGTCAGCTCCGCAAAGTTATCGCCACCAGACTCATCGCCCAGCGCCACAAACTTGAAGGCTACAATCGGTTTTTCTTTCTTGTATGCGTACATAATACACTCCACTCACGCCCGCCAGCCCGTGCAGCCCCATGCCGCCAGTCGCAAGCGTAGCGTGTAAGGCATTCTAAGGGTTATACATTTTTACCTCAACCCTTCCATCAGTCCAAACCCTTCTTTACAATCCCCCACGCCAGCCGCAGCCTGCGATAGCCGTGAGCCTAGCAGAACCCCCATACCCTGCGGCTGGCGTCCCCACACTATCTCCGCTACAATCTCCCATAAACCGTTAAGTGTATGGGAGATTTTTTCTGTGTCCTCACAAACCAGTCCGCTAAACCTCAACGAGCAGGCAGCAAGTGCGTTGCGGTCTGCCGTGCCGCACGCCAGCCCCTCCACACCCCTCCCCCCTCAATCCGCCCTCGCACCAGTCGTTCCAGACGACGCCCCGCCCCCGGTGGAGTTCACCCTGTGGGAAGTGCTGGCATCCGACCTCGCTATCGGTATGACACCCACCCCTGCCATACTGAAAGCCTACGATATTAGCAAGGAACAACTTGACCTCCTGCAAGCCAATCCCTTCTTCCAGAAGCTGCTTCAAGCCAAGCAGGACGAAATCGCCGAGAGTTCCCGCAACCCTTCAGAAGCCGCCTTCGTGCAGAAAATGCGCTTTATCGCGGACAAGGCAACCCCCCGCCTGCTCGCCCGCCTGACCGACAACGAGACGACCAACAAGGACTTCGCCACACTCCTCCAGATGGTCGTGCGGCTTGCCCGGCGTGAACCCCCGCCGCCCCGCGATGACGCCCCGCTAGCCCCCGCGCTCACAGGTCCTACCGTTACGTTTAACATCGTCGGCGTGCCGGGGTTAGACCATCTGGCGACAGCTCAGGTAGTGCAGGCTCCACCCATACCGCACGCGCCGCTCCAGCCCACACAACCCCTCCAACACACCCCGCCAACCCCCGACACGACCCTGCCCTCACCCGTCGGACTCGACCCTTCCGCTGATGACCTGTTGCAGATGGGGGTGCTGTGATGGCGACCACCTACCGCGCATACCCTACGATGGAGCGATTCCACGCGGACTACGGCAAATATTTCAACCGCTTCGTTGCAGGTCCTCCCGGAAGCGGCAAGTCGGTCGGAAGTGCACTGGAGCTAATCGGTATCGGGCTGCGGCAAGAACCCACGGCAGAAGGTATACGCCCGACGAAATTCGCCATCATCCGCTCTACCTACGGCGAGCTGGAGCGTACCACGCTGGAAACGCTCCGCCAGTGGCTGCCGCCCCAGTACACCAAAATTAACAGGAGCAAGCCGATAACGGTTCACTGCCGCCTGCCGCTGCCAGACCACACCATCGCCGATATGCGCTTCGAGCTGATAGCCATCGAGTCCTATTTCGACCTCGGCAAGCTCGACTCATACGAGGCGACTGCTATCTGGTTGAATGAGATGACCGGGTTGCCGAAGGAGCTGGTGGGTAAGGCGGGCGAACGGGTCGGGCGTTATCCGCCTGCGAATATGTGGGACGACGGCAACAATCACTGTACGCTCTACTGTGTCATCGGCGACTACAACTACCCACCCAAAGACCATTGGCTCGTCGAGTACCTCCACTCTGGCACGCTGCCGCCTAACACCATGCTCTACGAGCAACCGCCTGCGCTTATCGAGACGGTTAATCCCGACACGGGCGAGACGACCTACGCGGTAAACCCCCACGCCGAGAACCTGACGAACCTCGACGGTGGGCAGAAATATCTGAACGACCTTGCGACCTACGAGCGCATGGGGCTGACCGATATGATTCAGACCCGCCTCTTGTGCCGCTATGGTCGTGCAGGCGGCGACGGCAAGAAGGTCTTTACCAACTTCGACAAGGACTTCCACGTGGCAGATAACCCGCTTGAACCCGCCAAGCTCACGGACTGCCTCATCAGCATAGACACGTCAGGTATCCACCCCTGCGCGCTCATCTGGCAGCACGTGCGGTCAAAGTGGCAGATAGCCGACGGGATTTACGGCGAGGAGATGGGACTGGAGGAGTTTATCGACGACGTGCTGACACCGCTCCTCACCCTGCGCTACGCCGGATGTAACACGCTGTGTGTCTGCGACCCGGCAAACGCCCGCGACGCACGCACCGCCATCACGCCTATCGACCTGCTGCGGGAGAAAGGTTACGACGCGATACCTGCGCCCACTAACCGCTTCAAGGAGCGCCTGCAAGCCAGCGAGATAATGCTGAACAGGCGCGAGAAAGGTAGCCTTGCGATAAGCCCTTCGCTTGGCGAGCTGGTGGATGCGATGGACGGGGGGTATCAGTACCGCAAGCTCAAAGTCGGGGGGCTGAACACGGTCTTCTCTGCGCAGCCCGAGAAGAACAAGTACAGCCACTGGGCGGACGCTTTCCAGTACGGCGCGCTGCATATCACATCAAGCGTACTGTCCGATGATGCGCTGGACAAAGCCAGACGACTCGCGGCTGCCAGCTTCGCCCGCGCGCGGGCATGACGCGCCTTCGCCTACCGCTCCCCCGCAGCCACACTACCCTGCTATAATCCCTCAACTTTTTCACGAACCAGCAAGGACCACCACTCATGGCAGTCATCCAGCACATCGACGATAACCAAGACCTCAAGGCGTCTCGCATTGAGAAGACCATCACCCCGCACGAGGAACTGGGACTTGAGGTCATGCGCCAGTTCCGCCATGCACGCACTGTCCGCGCCAGCAAACAGGTCGGCGAGTACACACTCGACAAGCTGCTGCATGAGTGCTACAAGGCGCGGGACGACCAGCTACTTTGCGGTGAGGCGGAGCTGCGCGAGAAGTTCCCGCCGTGGGCGGCGATGCCTGTTAGCATCGTGGCGTTTAAGGTCAATATTCTGGTGAGCCTCATCCGCGAGACGCTGGTTGATATTAGCCGTGCGCCGTTTATCGTTGAGCCTACTCCAGAGCCTGAGATTCCACAGGACGAAATCCGCAGCCGGATGCAGACGATTTACGACGAGATTACGTCCATCAGCGCGCAGGTGGTGCAGGAGCAACAGGCGTTCGTCGCAGGGGCGGTTGAGGGAGGCGTTGCGCCCTCCGACGCGGTAGCTTCATCCGAACTACCGGGGTTGCCTCCAGAAGCCGTCATGGAGCTTCTCAAGCAGGCTAAAGTGGAGATGCGCCAGCAGGTTATTGACCATGCCAAGCAGCAGGCGAGGCTGTTGGAGCAGGAGCTGTACGACAAGACGACCGAGGGCGGCTATCGCCGTGCGGTGATGGAGTTCGCGGATGACTTCGCCACTTACCCTTATGCCTGTATGCACGGACCGTTTCCGACGGTGCGCACCGAGAGCGTGTGGAAGGACAACAAGTTCACCGAGGAGACCCGTGTGTCGTGGGTGTTCGAGCGGGTGTCGCCGTTTGATTTTTACTGGACGGAAGACAGCACCAATACCCAAGACGGGACGGCGGTGTTTATCCGCAAGATGGTTGGTTATGACTACCTCTACGACTGCCGGGAACTCGCCAAGTCTGACGATAAGAGCGGCTACCGCTTCGACGTCATCGACCAGCTTATCGAGGATGCACAGGAAGGTCATGTGCCGCGTGAGTGGCTGCTATGGTTTGACCAGAATCCAGAGGTACGACAGACGTCGCTGGAGTGGTCGCGCGGACAGAGTGCAGAAATCCTTATACGCTATGGGCGGTTCAGCGGGTATGAGCTGAAAGAAATGGGCTTTCTGGACTTGGAGAAAAAGAAGCTGTACGAGACGAAAATCATTATGTGCGGCGGGCAGGTTATCTACTGCCAGATTAACAACAACCCCAGTCAGTACAAGCGCCCGGTGTTTACCGCCAGCTTCGAGAGCCGCAACAATTCCATCGTAGGCTGCGGGTTGGCGCAGAAACTCCTCTCGCTGGACAAGGCATACCGCGCCACGGTGAACCTCGCGCTGTACAACCTGTCGCTGGCGAGCGAGCCTGTGACCGAGGTGGAGGTTAGCCGCATCTTGCAGTACGTGCCGGATGACTGGATTGAAGACCCGAAAATCGCGCCCGGTATGGTGGTGGTTGCCGACGGCGACCGCATGGGCAACGGCTCACGGGCAATCAAGTTCACCCAGATTCCGACAACCACGGAGGCAGCGCTGCGCCTTGCCAGTTACATCTTCGAGCAGGCGCACGTTATCAGTAACATCCCCGCCGCCCTGCACGGACAGCCTGTCGGGTCGGGGGCGAACAGGACGGTGCGCGGACTGCTGACGCTTCAGGGCAATACCTTGAAACCCATTCAGTCGGCACTGATGAATCTGGACTTGGGCGTTATCGAGCCGATGGTGACGCTGTTGTATATGTTGCTGGTTATGTACGACGAGGACTTCGAGTACACAGGCGACGCGAAGATTGTCGCTAAGGGCGCGGCTAGTATGGTCGAGCGCGAGATGGACAAGCAGACGGCGATGGAGAATATGCAGATTCTGGGGCAGCTAGGCGAGCTGATACCGGAGCATATCCGTCTGCCCGTCATCGAGAACCTGCTGCGCACTGCCGACATCCTGAAGCCGGGTCAGACGCTTTCGCCGCCTGTGATGCAGCAGATTGCCTCGCAGTTAGGGCAGATGCAACAAGGCGCACCAGACGGCATACCGGGACAAGCCCCGCAGCCGCAAGGTGCGCCTGTACCGCAGGAGCAAACGCTCCCGCAGACGTGATTAGAGTTTGAGGTGGGCGGCGACGGACGTCAGGACGCTCTGGAGCGTCTCCCATCCGCGATTGTCTCGGGGTGGCGGTATGACTACCGGGTTGTGCCAGTAAAGGCGTCTGACGCCGCCCAGTGAGCCGTCAGACTCATATTTGACCGCCCGGTTGTCGCCGAAGCGAACTTGGATTGAACCGAACATGGTGCTGGTTACAATGCCGTAGCCCCAGATGATGTCGTACACTTTGTCATCGACGGTGACGGTTTGGTTGTCTAGGAGTGCCATGTTAATATACCCTCTTGAAGTTATTGGAGAAGGTCATGAGATTACCACCCCCGCTCAGAAAAATCCACGACAGGTTTGTTGCGTGGGCTGCCAGCCAGCGATGGCTGAATGACTACCTCATCGCGTGGGTCACGGAGGACGACGGTCAGGAGGTCGCGTGTATCTATTGCACAATCGTCCGCGTTGCACTAATATTTGGTTTTATTGGATTTATCGTAGGACTGATGGTGTGATATGCCACCGAATCTGAAAACAGGCAAGAGCCAAGTTTCCTCCGCGTCCAGCGAGGGGCTAGGGCTTCCGGGTGACTTCCGGGGGCGTGTCCACGAGTACAACGATACGAATCCGGTCGAGAATGTCGTTTACCCTTACGCGAAACAGAAGCAAGCGCTGCTGGTTGTCCAGCCGGGGCAGCAGATGGTGCTTACCTGCTACGCCGAGTACGACACGACTAAGGTCGAGATTTACAAGGTTATGCCCAGTCAGGGCGTGCCTGTGCAGGGTTCAGGCGGATGTTGTCCGGTAGTTACTATCGGGCGAAGCATCATCCTGCGCCGCGCCAAGCTGGAATGCTGGCGGTTGGATAAGTGCAATCCGGTGTTTGTGATTAAGACTCCGGGGTACTATGAGGTCGAGGTGAGTGGGGACACGTCGGAAACAACGGTGACTGCGGTGGTAACACCACTTCAGGAAGTAAATGTGTTTGCCCAAACAGCGCCTTGCGCGTGCGGGTGAGGAGGGAAAGGTGAAGGCAAGGGCTGAATCTGAATACACGCCCCGCGTACTGTTTGACCGGAAGACGCGCGCTATCGACGATTCCGGCAAGAAGGCGTATTCGGATATTTTTTATATCGCGCCCGGTGAATCGGCGTTATTGTCGCTGTATGGCGCTCCGGAAGTGCTGAAGGGCAAGATTACGAGTGAGAAGGATGGCATCCTGCAAATAGAATCCGATAGCTGTTTCGTGCTGTACAAGGTGTCGTTTGGTCCGGTGGCATCGCTTCACGTCGAGCGCCAATGCGGCGAGCGGGTGAACATTCAGGATGAGTACGACAAGCTGGTGGCAAACCGCCAAGTGTTCTTCGAGCCTGTGCGCCGCTGCGGCGACTTGTGGACGATGAGCGGCTGCGATAACTACGCGATGCTGAACATTCCGGGGTTCTATATGTTTGAAGTATCTGACCCGGAATTGTTTAATATTACACGTTTGGAAATGGTTAAACAGAATGTGTTTGAAACAAACGCTGTACCGGATAATTTTAAGTTTGGGAGTTGAGAAATGTCTTGCAATATGACCCTTGATGTCAAGGATTTACAGAAACACCTTAAGGATGATTTTGTCAGTAAAGGCGAAATCGTTAATGGCAATACCCTGAAATTAACTCGTGAACAGGGCGGTACAGTTGAAGTCGTTTTACCGGAAGGGCAAAAGATTACGTCTTTCGACTTGGCAAACCGTGGCGGTAAAAATGTTCTGGAGTTGAAAACATCCGACGGTAAAACGTTTACTGCGCATCTTCCAGAGGCACAGCAAACAGAAGACAAACACGTTACTGCTTTTGAGATAAATACCGTAGGCAATGATACGAGCCTGACGATTCGCCGCAGCGACGGTGAGAACTTTGTGGTGCATTTGCCTCAGCAACAACAAGGCGGTGGAGGTGGCACAGACCTTCATATCACGGGGTTTGCCTATGAGCCGAGAATAAAGCCCGGCGAGACTGTGATTAGTCACACGCTGGTTATTACTCGCAGCGATAATAAGACGTTTGAGGTTGAGATACCTATTCCCAACGCAGGTAACCCCGGCAATCCCGGTGGCACAGATATTTATCTGACCGATTTGGTTACTGGTGTTCCGCCAGTCGAAAAGTTAGAAGATGTAGGTGATGGATATTATTTTACTAAGAATATCCCGCTGCAAGGTGTACTCAATAACGGTAATCTCGTAGAAACTAAGCAACCGCATAACCGTTTGTACTTCTCCGCCCAGAAGTCAGATGACCCTAGAGAAGCCGTTGAGCGTCGCCCGGTTATGGATATTACACTCGGTGCAAACGGTACGGAGTTGCGTGTTGTCCGTGATGACACATCCATTACGACACTTAGCCTTCCCGCTGGCGGTGGCGGCGGTGGCGGCGGTGGTGGCGCTGATAAGTTTGTGTCGGGCTTGAACAGTACGATTGAATATGGCGACACCCGAACTGTAGGCGGAGTTTCGTACAGTAAGGCGACCATTACTGCGCGCCTCAACGACGGGACTTCTGTATCTACCAAGTTGCCGTTTGAGGTAGCCTTCGATGAGCGGACTGGAGAGCAGATTTTCCCCGGGGCTGGTGGTGCAGGTTCAGGTACTACCGTGGTTAAAGATGTTGCACCTAGCACTTCCAAGAACCGCACGATTGTCGTTACGGATTCTAAGGGTGCTACTAAAGAACTTACCTTGCCGGATAACTGGTTTAACGGTAAAGACGGCAAAGATGGTAAAGACGCGGATTCTATTAAAGGGCAATTTATCACGCAGGATATGTTCAGGAAATTCCATGAAGCGAATATTATTGCCGAGCAATTAGCCGCACCGATTCAGATTGGAGCATATATTGGTAACGAATTGCCATTACCGGGTAATATTCAGGCTGGTGAGGCTAAGTTTGTGGTTGCCCCATATCTTCCGAAGTTGGCGTCAGAGTTTGTTATAAATAAACCGCAGGGGGCGCAAGTCCATGAAGGTACTGTCTATAATTCCCCGTTATCAGTACGTCCAGTTAAGGGCTTGGCTACTTCGTGGGTAAACCTGATTCCGGGTTTCGACAAAATTGCACCTGCCGACGCATGGTCATATCTGGAGGCTAAATACTACGGCGAAGAAGGAAGAACCCCGGGGTTCTTGAGCGGCGCGGCGAGTAACACTTGGCATCCGGGTCATGCGTATCGTACTATTCCGCTAGCCAAACCGTTACTTAGTGCAGATAATATGTTCTTGCCAGTACCGATGAGATTCCATGCGTTTAACTACCACATTCACGGTGCTACTTTCGCTATGGACGTATTTGAGTTGGTGGACATTGCGGACAACGGTGGGCTGATACAGACCGATAAGATGTTCTACCGTGGTACTATGTACACCCAAACCTTCCCGCACGGGGATGGTTACTTCCCTGCGTTTATATCTGTTGAAGGTATAGCCCACGCGGAATACTTGAAGTTGGCATCCCGTTTGTCTAACTTTGTTATTTTCCGTATCCGCGAAATACGCGAGCAGGAAGAAAAGAACTTCGCAGCGGATAAGTTATTCGATGCGTATGAAACTTACGGTGTCGGGCGACCGAACCACGGATAAGGAGAAATTAAAATGTCTTGCTCATCATGCAAACAAGGTAACACGGGTGGTCGGATTATTCCGGTCATCCCGCGTCAGCAGCCGCAAGCCCCGCGGCAAGACCACGCACTTCCCAAAGACGTACGTAACAAACTACGGTATAACGGCAAATGAAAAAGGACGTCTTCATCGCGCTGCCGGATGATTCCTGCAAAGAATTTATTGCTTTCCTCGAAGGCAAAATTGAGCAATGCCGCCGCGACAGCCAGCAGGCTGCGTCGGCATTCACCATGAATATGGACGAGCGCCAGCGAGGGGTGGCGCTCTTGGCTGCGGGTAGCCAGGCAGCGTATGAAGATGTGTTACGAGAGTTCAAACAAGGTATGGGATTGAAATATGGCAAAAATTAACTTTAGCGCGCCGTCTATCGACGAGCGTAGAGCAAACGCCGCTGCGGCAGCACAGGTGGTCGCACAAGCTGCGGTAAACACGGATATTCCAGAAGATGACCCGTTGCTGTATGGTACGGAGGCTGAACCTGCTGATGGGGACGGAGACCAAGACGACAATAGCTGGTTAGACCAGTTGACGCCGTTTCAGTCAGAAACCGGGGAAACGAATCCCTACGCGCGTGTAGCCGCGCCGGCGGCGCCACAAGCGCCTGAAGCACCGAAGGAAGGGTTTACCCCTCAGCAACAGCAGGAGAACCTCGACAAGCTGTATGAGGGGTTGGAGCATTTGGATGAGGATTCAGCTCGTGAGCTGAAGACGAAAATCCTGGACCCGGTGCTGACTAAGCAGGAAGAACGTCTGGCGCGTCTGGAGCAGGAACGTCAACAGGAAGCAGTGCAGCAGGCGAAGACACGATTGGACGCAGCAACGAAAAAGATTTTGGCAAAACATCCAAAAGCTGCTAGTATTCTACAAAGCACTCAGTTTATTGAGTTTATTAACTCCGGTGTGTCCAAATACGCCACCGAGAAACCGAGTGATTTATTAGCCGCCGCATATTATCAGCACGGGGACGCTGACTATGTGATTGGCGAACTCGACAAATTTGTCGAGTCGCGGAAGAAGCCGAAGCCACCAGTGGGTGCTGAACCGCAACAAGGTAGGGGGACAAGCGGGGTCGCTCCGGCGAAAGCTGGACGCAAGATGAGCTACGCGGAATACGAAGCAAAGGCACAGGCGATTATGGCTGCGCCGCGCGGAACATATCCGCCTCATGCGTTACGCGACCTTGAATTACAGTACCATAGCCAATAGAGGTTACTAATGTCAAAACCTATCGCTGCAAGTGGTTACAAGGATATATTCGCGACCCCGCTTGGGAAGGGTGTCGAATATGGTGGGACTATTATCCGACGCAATATCGAAGATAGTCTCATCCCGTATATCTGTAATACGACTATCCTGAAACCGCTTACCCAATGTGCAGAACTCATCGAGTTCCGCAAACCTGCCGAAGTCGGCGCATGGCGTCCGTATGAGATGAACCAGCGTCTGATTCCTGATGAGCCGCATTCTGACCGGATGTGCATTCAGATTTGTAATCAGGCATACAAGTCCATCAAAATCGACAAGGAAACCATCCGCCGCGCCTGTAATTACTGGGATGCCTACGAGCAGGAGTTCTTGGATTCCGCATGGAATAACCTCGAAGAACTGCTGAACAACGATGTCCTGACCGGCATGATGACCCAAGTTGCCAGTTACAACATCGGTAAACAGGCGGGTCGTTACGGCAACATCGACCTCGGTTCGCTGACCTCACCGCTCGACCTGACCCCGGACAATATCGTGGTATTCTTCGACAAGATGAAGACCACGCTGAAAGAAGCCAAACGCTGGTACCCGGGTGAAATGGTGCTGGTTATTCCCGAAGCGTTGGAAACCCTGCTGCTGGTTACGCTGTTTAACAAACAGATGTGCTGCAACACCGGGGAACTCCTGCTGTTCAAAGGACTGGTTGCCAAGAACATCCTCGGCTTCACTGTTGTGTCTAGCCCGCGTCTGCGCCCGACGATTGACCCGGCGACCAAGAAGCTGGTTTACCCGGTTCTGGCGGCTTGGAACGAGGCTTACGCCCACACGTCCCAGATTGTTGAAGCGAATCTGGAGAACATTCCGCAGTCCTTCGGCGTGCAGTACAATATGCTCTGCGTCTATGGCGGCGGCGTGATTTACCCGGATGCGATGGCACTTGCCTACGCTTCCTTCTCAACTTCTGGTCTTGCACCGTAAGGGAGGAAAACAATGGCTCATATACAAATGTGGATACAAGGCGAACAGTCTCTTGTGTCCCTCGCCTGCGGTGAGATTTACAAATTCTCTTGCCCGAAATCCAAGCGCACGGCTGTCGAGTACGACCGAGGTTACTTCACCCACACCGCCGTTCTCTCGCCTAATCAAGCGTACGACCAACGCGGACAGGAGTCCCAAGTGTGGCGTATGCTGCAAGAGGCTAAGGTGGGCGACTACCTCTGGCTGGTGCTTGTTCCGCCGATGCACAAAATCGACGACGTGTTCGCCTACAACGACACGCTCATGATGGAGAACTCCTCTCTGGCGTCCTTTGGTGGCATCTCTGTTTCGCTGGTAACAGGCAAGTTCAAAGCCCCGGATGCGGCTAAGAATTGTCCGATGACTGGTGAAGAAACGCACGGTACGCTGGCATTCCCGGAACACACCGTGACTGCGCCAGCTAAAGTCCAGTTCCTGTCCAAAGATGTTACTATGGTAAACGACACGGAAACGTGGACAGGCGTAGGCTTGAAGATTGACGCCTTGCCGAAAGATGGTGCGCTCGCCAACATCACCGGACGTCTGGTAATCGGTGCGCACACCCGCGACTACGAAGGTCAAATCACCCTGCTGTAAGGAGGGCAAATGGCTGATAAAAGCAAAATCTCCTCGCTGAAAGCCAAGTCCAAAATGATGAAGCCCGCTTCATCTGCGGAGCAGGCAATCAAGGGGAACAAAGCAAAAAAATCTGATATTGATATGCCTAAGAGTATGGGCGATAAAAAGACCAAGCTCAAGGCGAAGTCGATGATGTAACCAGTGCCGCCTTCGGGCGGCGCTTTCAAATATGGGGGAAACTATGAGTGCTTCTGCTGAACGAACCGACCCGATGTCTTTCGTCGGAAACCCGACCATCAAGACAACCGAATTTACTACGACGTATCCGCCGCTGGAGAACGTCGATGCGCCCTACCTGCTGAACAAGGGCAACAACCAGCTTTACCCTAACATCCCGGAGCTGCGCGCCCGCTCGGACGCCTACGTGCCGTACTACGGCGAGGTCGCGGTGAACAACGCCAGCGCGGAAGTAACTGCGCTTAATCAGGCGATTGCGCCTGCCCAAACTGACGATTCAATGGCTGCCCTATGAGAAACCTTCTGCTGACCTACGCTAGAGACTTAGACGACGCTCGCCCCGGCTATGAGTTTTCTATCTGGTCGGCAGAGCAGCTTTTAGGCTATTTCAACGAGGCGCTTTGTCTGATTGCTGCCAAGCGCCCTGATATGTTCACCGTACAGAAGATTGTTCCGGTCGATACCTGTAACCGCTACGTGGACGCCTGCGACTGCGTCAAGGTTCTGGATGTGCTAGGACAATGCGACAAGAACGGAAAGAACGTCCGTCCGGTGCAGCGGCGCAAGGAACGCGCGACGGTCTGGGCGCAGAACAAGAAGCACCAGAATTTCACTCGCGAGATTAGCTCCTACGAGTTGCTAGAGAAGTCCAGTCTCATCCGTGTGTACCCGGCGAACCTCGACCCGACGGCAGAGCTGTGGGTGCTGATTCGCTGCGCGGTAGAACCGAAGGCTTACTCGCTGACAGACGCCGCCCCTGATGAGCGCTGTGCGTTTTTGGCTGCGGCTTGCCAGTGGGTGCTATATCGCGCGAAGGCTATCGACGGCGAGTTTTCTCAGACGATGAAAACGCAAAGCGACAGCCACGGCGATATGTTCGCCAAGATTCTGAACATGACCGAGCAGAGCGACAACGACTACGACGAGAAATATCGAGGTCATCCTGCACCGGCGAACAAGCGTGGTTGACTTTCTGCTACACGGTTTGCTAAATTACACCCGCCTTATCGAACGGGCGACAACAGTAAAGTGTAATGGCGAGGGTGCTGGTTTTTATCTTCATTTCCCAGCGTTCGATACCCTCGTCTCCTTGTTTGAGCCGTCGAAAGCGGGCAAAAACGAGTTATCAATGGTGGGGTGGGCGTTCCTCTGTGCGCCGCTTTCGCGCCCCACCGCCCTTTAACAGAGGTATTTATGAATAATTTGGAAGTTTTTAACACCATTACCATGAGCAGTCGTGAGATTGCGGAGCTTACCGGGAAAGACCACGGTAACGTTATGCGTGATATTCGGACTGTGCAGGAAGCACTTTCTACGGATTCAAATTTGAATCCATGTATAAAAACAACGACATATGTAGGGAAAGACGGTAGAGAATATTCCCAGTACGAGTTGGACAAGGATACGACTTTGTGTCTTGTTGCCGGGTACGATGTTGTAGTTCGTATGCGTATTATTAAACGTTGGCAAGAACTGGAACAGGCAGCTACTGCGAACCACCCCCAGTTGCCGCAGACTTACATTGAAGCGCTTGAGGCTTTACTTGCAGCGGAGAAAGAGAAGCTGGCGTTGCAGGAAGCAAATGCCGAGATGAAACCCAAAGCGGAATATTTTGACAACCTTGTTGCCCGCAATCTTCTGGTAAACATTCGGGACACCGCAAAGGAACTGCGGATTAAACAAAATGAGTTTGTAGCGTTCTTGCAGGATGGGAAATATCTGTATCGAGACCAGAAAGGAAAACTTCGCCCGTATGCACAGCACACCCCGACGTTGTTCGGGGTCAAAGAGTTTAGCCGGGGTGAGTTTTCTGACGTACAGACGCTGGTTACTCCGCAAGGACGTGAGACATTCCGCTTGCTGCTACAAGTGCCGAGATTGGAGAAAAAATGAGTGAAATCAAAATGTTCGACGCCCCGCTTGGAATGGGGCGTTACTGCATCATAGACGAGGACACGGAAGCCGAGACGCTGTGCGAGCAGACAGGAATTGGACTGCGAACACTAGGACGGATGGATTATGCCGGGCAGGTGGTGACGTTTGCCAAAGACGGGGAATGGCTGGTCGTCGCCCGCATCGCCCACCACGGTGAGACGATGGAAGACGTCCTCTCAACTGTGTTGCACGAGTGTGTCCATGTGGTGCAGCATTTGATAGCAAACATTGACGATAAAGAGCCGTCCCGCGAGTTTCAGGCTCGATTGTCCGAGGAGGTGATGATGAACTTGGTTAAGGAATATTTCCGCCACAGCGAGGCGTTTATGCAGTTTCTCGCAACCTCTAACAAAACCCCGGAGGAATGATGCTATTCGGACAAGAAACCAGACCCATCGCCGACTTCCTGCCACGCATCTTGGCGCACATCGACGGCGTGGACGAGGAGATGGTCGCTACCCTCGCGATGGATGCGGTCATTCAGTTCGTGCGCGATAGTCAGATACTCTCCGAAGTTGTCTGCGTGACCTTAGAGCCGTGCATCGAAAGCTATAAACTGCACACCAGGCTGCGTCCCTACGAGGTGCTGGCGCTTCGGGTGCTGTCGCACGGGTATGAAATACCGCTCCATGAGTCTGCGATTGCGGTGGACAGGGATTTCAAAACGCTGTACGTGCAGCCTAACTACTGTACCGGAGACAACCAAGTGGAGGTAGAGTTCTCCGTCGTACCGGAACGGGACAGCGAGGAAGTGCCTGCGGTAATTTACGAGGATTGGGTAGAGCCTGTGGTCGCTTACACGCTGGCGCGCCTGCACAGCCAGCCGGATAACCAGTGGTACAACGTGGGCGAAGCTGACCGTCAGATGAGGCTGTATCAGGAGTTCGTGCGCAAGGCGCGGATAAACCGTATCAGCCGTGGACGTCCGTTGCAGATGCGCCTTGCGGGTCGGCGTTAAGTCTAGTAATATACGGGGTGTCTAGTGAAGCAGACGAGAAAAGTTATGGCGGGGTGAGCGTTTTCCTGTAGCGCTGCTTCACCGCCCCGCCGCCATTACAGGAGCATTAAAATGACAAATTTAGCAATTTTTAAGCAAGCAACCATGAGCAGCGTTACGCTGGCAGAGTTGGTTGAGAAAGAACATAAGAATGTTCTTGCAGACATTCGTAAGCTACAAGAGTTTTATATCCAAACTTATTCGGCTGAAAAATCAGCCGATTTAATAAAATCAAGCACTTATACCGATTCGCTTGGTCGGACATATCCCTGCTTTGAGCTTTCCAAAGATGCGTGTCTTGACCTTGTTACGGGGTATAGTCTTCCGCATCGTCATGCGGTAAACCAGCGTTGGCAGGAATTGGAACAAAGTACTACGCAGACTTCTGTCCAACCACAAGTAGTCGGTGAGTTGGTCGCTCCTTCCAATAATTTCAATGCACTATATAGCGTCATGCGCACGATAGGGCTGGATAACAACGCCGCTGCCATTAGTGCAAACCAAGCGGTGCTGAAAGTGTCCGGGGTAAACCTGCTTGAGCTTACCGGGCAGACGCATTTGCTAGCTGACAAACAAGAGCATTGGTACACACCCACACAGCTCGGGCAGATGTGTAACCCTCCGATGCAGCCCAAGAATTTTAACCTGCTTTTGGCAGCACATGACCTGCAAGTCCGTGTCGGCGATGCGTGGGTAGCATTAGCAGCAGGAGAGGAGTATAGCCGGTTGTTTGATACTAGCAAACGTAGAGGAAACGGAACGCCTGTGTTGCAGTTGAAGTGGAGCAAGCGCGTGTTAGATATTGTTCTCCCAAAGAAAACAAACTGACTACACCTCTGCTACAATAGCCCAACCCTTTAATTGGTTGGGCTTTTTGTTTGCCCACGGAGAACCCCATGAGCCTTGATTGCAAGAAACCGAAAGTCTGCACCCCTACCCCAGAGCCGCCTCCGCACCCGCCTACCCCACCATTCGAGGTGTGCATCGCGATGGACTACAAGCTCACGTGGGACGGGACACACGCGACCCTTGAGCGGGTAACGACTACGCCAGACGGGTCGTACACCATGTTCAACGTGGTAAACGGCTGTATCGTCAATCCGGGCGTGGGCGACATCCCGACCTACACCCCGCCTTACTGCAACCCGAATCCCGGCGACTGCCAGCAGGGCGGCGGTGCAGGCGGCACGGTGAACATCTCCCACCAAGCGGGCAACATCATTACCAACAACGGCGATGGGCTGTACGCCCGCTGCTACGTGCAGGCTGGACCGGGCATTGTGGTGGTGGGCGTCGGTACGGTGTACGACCCCTACGTGATTTCTGGCGGCACGAGCGGCGGAGGGATTGTAAACGTCGTCGGGCGCGACGGTATCAGCGCGACGGTGGACGAAAATAAGGTAGCCTACGTGGGGTTGACACCTACTGGGGTTACGCCCGGCACGTTCCGGGGTCTGACTATCGGTGTGGATGGGCGGGTGTACAGCTACGACCCCAATCTGGACGGCGCAGGCGTTCGTGCAGGTCGCGGACTAGAGAGCCACAACGAGCAGGACACGCTGGTTATCGAACACCCGTCACAGCAAGTTTCGGGCAGTATCGACGTCGGCGGCTGGCGGCTTTCCCACAACGATTCCGGGCATTTGCAGCAGGCACAACAGCTTGCTGCCCCCGTAGCAGACGGGTGCTACATGGTTGGCGGGACAGAGATTTGTTTTACCAACGGCATCGCGACCAGCGTCGGCGCAGGCAACGGCGGCGGGGGTGGTGGCGGCGGAAACAACGGCGTGCCTGCACCCGGTGCGCTACGCGATATGATTCGTGTGGACTTGGCTTCCACCGGGGCGACCGGAACGCGCATCGAATATTTCGGGCAGCGGCTTCAGTTGACCTTCGATAACCCCGGTCAGCTACGGGTGCAGATTCCTAGCTATGTGACCGACATCAGTCAGGTTAGCGCCAATTCCACGGCGGGAAATTGCACCGCATCCATCGACCCTGGTTCGGGCAATCTGGTGGTTCGCTATGGCGGGCAGGCTTCTGTGGATGCCCAAGTTATTACGATTGCGTTTAGGGGCTGATATGCTGGCATGGGAGAGTTATGAGTTCGCGGGCATCGTCCCGCGCCTGCGCAAGAAGCAGTTGCCGAAGGGCTACGCCACCATCGCTCACGACGTGGACTTAACCCACGGCAGCATCAAGGCGTTTCTGGAGCAGCGACACATCAAGCAGGTGGATGCAGACATGGTGCGGCTGTACGTCTGGGGTTGCGATATTCTCGTCTGGGGCAAGTGCGTCGATGTTGCCGAGTGGCTACCGGATTGTCCGCGCCTGTTCGTGACCGGGAACGCCGATTATCCGCAGGTACTAACCAGCGAGAACAAGCGTCTGGTTTATCGCCGTCTAGGTGTTCCAGCCCCGCAGGGCGCACCAGTCGCCCGCGCGAACAACGTGGACACCGACCGCTCGCGTGCGGTGGCGTACATCGTGACGTTCGTGAACAGCTTTGGCGAGGAGAGCGGACCATCCAATCCCAGTAACGATGTGGTTATCGAAGATGGGCAGCAGGTGCAGCTCACTTTCCGCTACAACCCGCTCATCGAGTACGACATCAAGAAGCTGCGGATTTACCGCCGCGAGACGGGCTTCCGTACCGGGCTGGAGAAGGAGCAGGAGCTGGAGACCCATTGGTTCTTCCTGACCGAGCTGGATGTCAACGCGCGTGAATTTACCGATACCACGAGCATCATCAATCTGGGGTGGGCGTTCGAGGGACTGGACACACGCGAGCCACCTGTCAAACTCCAGAACATCACGGCAATTCCTTCCACGGCGATTCTTGCCGGAAGCGTGCAGAACAAACTGCTGTTCAGCCGCAACCTTCAGCCGCACAACTGGATGCTCTCGCAGGAGATGACGCTGGATGACAACATCATCGCGCTGGGTGCTATCGGCAACAGCCTGTATGTGGCGACAGACGGACACCCCTACCGGGTGCAGGCAGACGTCGGTTGCGATAGCCGCGACTGTCGAGCGGTGCATAAATACACCCAGTCATTCCCGATGATTAACTGCCACGTCGGGCAGGGGGCGATAACCACGCCGTTCGGCTTTATCTACGCCAGCACCGACGGACTAGTCATGCTGAACGAAGCCGAACAGCCACGGGTGATTACCAGCGAGGTGTTGTCACAGGACGACTGGCGGCAGCTTGCGCCCCAGACTGCACGACTGGCTTACCATAAAGGCGCGTTGTTTGTAGTCACAGACAACATCAGCTTCATGCTGTGGCTGGACGGAAACACTTACGCCGACACCAAATACAAGAAAATGGTGACGATTTCAGACGAACCCGTTGATATGTTTACCACCCGGCAGGGCGAGCTGGTGATGCTGTTCCGCGACGGTACGGTTAGCCAATGGAACGCGGGCAACCACCTGCGCCCATACAAGTGGCTGTCGGCAATTATTGATACCGGGTTTTTGTTCGACCTGACCCGGTTGCGCGCGAGAGTGCAAGACCACGACACAGAGATTAGCATCATCTCTGACCGCGCCCAGATTTCAAGGAGGTTTCCCGTAGGTGATACCAATATCCCCTTCGGGCGGCATGGACGCCGACCTGAATTTACGATACTGGCGGAAGGAACGGGGGAGATAACCGAGATTGTCGCCGGGGTTTGTGTGATTGATATGGGGACAAAGGAGACACCGAAATGACCTACCAGATTGTGAGAATGCCGACAGACCAAGAAGAACTCTCGCAGATGATGGAGGAGTATGTACCGTTCCTGAACGCGATGTACACACCTCATGAGCGGGCGATGTTTGGGGATATAGACTTCGCGATGAGCTACTGGTTTATGTTGTGGGATACCGGGGCGGGTTACTTCCTGACCCGGCGTAACCCCGCAGGCGAGCTGGTGTTTCTGGCGATGGTTACGAAATACCAAGACCTCTGGAACGGTAAGTGGCGCATGGAAGTTCACCGCACGGCGGTATCGAGCGCGCCGGGGATTGATGGGCAGCAAGAAGTGCAGGCAGCGCTGGATTACTTGAAGCAGAACAGTGGTCTGTTGCAGTTTGACCGCCTGTATTTCACGAACTACTACGAAGACGGTACGGAAGAAAAGCGCTTAGTTTGGAAGGTGTGAGATGCCACGCTCTGACAATGACGGGATGAACTTCGACGACCTGTTCGGCAAGTGGGGCGGGAAGCCTGACAAGAACGGGAAGAAGAAAGATACGACGCCGAAAGTTCCGGCGGATAACCCTGCGTGCAAAAACACCGGGGTCACGGATGAAGGGATAGAGCAGTCTTCCCGCTGGAAGTCCATGCTGTCTGCCGCCATCATGGCGTACAACACATGGAATAGCCTGCGCATGGCGAAGTTGCAGCGCGACCTCGCCAGAAAATATTTGCAGATGAGCAAAGACCATCGCAAATATTACAACGACCGCTTCAAGCCGCTGGAGAAAGACCTAACCAAAGAAGCGCTGAAGCTGAAGAAGTATGTGCGCGACAAAGAACCGCTTTACACCGGGCAGATGCTGGTAAGCGTGCGGGGGAAGAACGCGGGTCAGATTGACAAGGCGGTGTCCTGTACCGGGCGCTACTGCACCGGGCAGCGGGCAGCCATCATAACCGACCAGCTCCTCAAGCAGGCGACCCAAGAAAGTCTCGCTGCGGGTATGGCGCATCGCTACACGGACAAGGAAGAAATCGTCCACAACAACCTGCGGTGGGACAAGCGCGAGCAGGTGTTGAAAATCGGGCGCGATATTCCAGCGCAGGCGTCTAGCTTCGCACAGCTCGCCGCTGGCATTTTTGGCGACCTCGGCACGCAGGCTGGCAAGGCAGCGGAAGGCGCGATGAGTTTTATCGCCTACGAGAGCAACCGGGCGCAGACGCAGTACCCGCCGCGCCGTGGGGATATGCAGGTGAGCAGCTACCGCTACAACCCGACGCCGCTTGAGGAGTTCAAGCCGAAGCCGCCGGATGTGTACGTGAAGCCGGAAGAACCGACGCAGACCATAAAAGTGATGGGGTGATAAATGAGCGGATTACCAGTCGTTGTAACCACCGGGCGTCTTGAGCGGGTTAATGACGTTTCCATCAAGGCGTTTCCTTGTCCGAAGGTAAACGACAAGGGGCTGACGGGTGCTTGGTGGTGGGCAGATAAAATCGCCATCGCGGTTGCGCTGTGGGCTACCTACGAGACATGGAAAGCGGCGAAGGAGGAATACAAAATCGGCAAGGACTACTACGACCTTGCGAAAGAACAATGGGATTTCTTTCTCGAAAATTATCGCCCGCTGGAAGACCAAGAGCTGTCCGAGATATGGGCAGAACCTCCCTACGAGCCTGACTACCCCAAATCCATCGCAGGGCATACCAACACCATAGACAAGGTTTTCGCCGCCGCAGAACGTCATAGGAGCGCGCTCACGGACAAATATTGCGTCTGCCCAGACGTGTCGATGTTCACCAAGACCGACATCATGAAATCAACCGTGCGCGGCGATTCCGATAACTTCGGGCGTCGCTACGCTGAGAAGCTGGCGCAGGAGAAGAACGACATCCGCTGGCAGCGACGCATATCGACCGCCAGCCGTGGGCGCAACCTGCTATCCGAGAGCGCCTCCCTCGCCAGTAAGGCGGCGGGGCTGTTCGGGGACTACGCTAAGGCGATGGGCAACGTAGCATCAGGGGCAATGGCGTTTTCCGGCTACGTGAACAACCGGATGCAGACGGAATACAATCCGGTGCGCCAGCGCATCAACGCCCGCGCCGATGTGCCGAACACTTACCGGGGGTTCGACGCGCAGGCTTACTGGGGAGACGGCAGCCGGATGCTAGAGAATACTCCGCGCGGTGGCATTTCGTGGCAGCAGGCGGAAGCCAACGCACCGTACGATGGCGCGGGTGGGGTTGCAGGTTACGACCCGACAGGATATGCTTCCGCTTCAATGAGATAAGGGGACAAAATAATGTACATACCAGATTTATTCGGCGCGTTCATGAAAGGCAAGGAATATGCCATCGACCGTAACTGGAACGACCTCAAGCAGTATGAAGCGGTAGAAGCCGCGCGTAACGCCAACGACCTTTCCGCGCTGGATATTCTGGGGCAGCGGGCGCAGTTCGGCGGCAAGATGAGTGTGTTCCAGAACAACGTGGATAACTCCGCACGGGCAAACGAGGTTGCCGAAGCCGCACAGCCGGGGCTACTTGCCAACGCCGGTACGGGCAGCATGATTCAGATGGACCAGCGCAGCGCTTTTATGAACAATCGCGACGACTACCAGACCATGCTGAACAACACAGCCCGAGCTAATATCGGTAAGGGCATAGACGCGGCAGCGGTGCAGCAGGGCGCGAACGATTATCTGACGCCTGAACGCGCCGCGCAGATGGGCGGTTGGCGTGGGGAGGACGCCTACAACACGACGATGGCTAACAACATCACCACAGGTCACGCGCCAACGGTTGCTACACAAGGCGTTGTGATGAACGACAGGCAGTACGATAACAATCTGCTAGGCGTGGAGTACGCCCGGGGCGAGTTGGAAGGGAATATTCAACGCCAGCCTGTAATCGACGCCATCAAAGCCCGAAACGCCGCCAACCAGTACGCCGACGCCAACACTTACCTGACCGACAAAGCGCAGTTAGCACGGCGTGAGAACCAGCGCCAGCGACAAGGGCTTCTGAACACGATTAGCAACCTCCAGCGCCAGCGTGCAGTATTTGCCGCCGACCCGATGATGGCGGGGCATGTGCAGGAACTCACGCAGCAGATAGCCGAGTATCAGGCGGAGCTTCAGCGACTGACTGGTGGCGAAACGGCAGGTACGTACATCACCGCGCCGGGTCAGGCGATGGCGACGGTGCGTAGTCTCGTGCCGGGTGGGCAGGTGTATCAGCCGGGTATTGCCCCGCGCCCTTTGCAAGGGCAGGTCGTCATGCTGCCTCCGCAGCCAGCGCAGCCAGCGCAGCCAGTGCAACAGACCCAAGCCGCACCACAAGCCGCTATTGACCCCAAAGTTCATTCGCAGAACGTGGAAGCCAAGATGGCGTATGTTGCAGACAAGCAGGCGCAGGGTACTTACGACCCGAACGAAGTCATCATGATTGACGGCGTTCCCTACACCGCAGGGCAGCTTGTGTACCTCCAGAACGTTCAGCCTAGTATGACAAGCACCGTAGCAGAAGGGGTATCTATGGGGCTGCTAGGACCGGTGGGTTACGCCAGCCAGTATTTGCTCGGGACTAATCCTGCGTATGCCCGACAACTCGCTGCTGCACGTGCCGCAGCGGGGCGGTAAGTCATGGCGCGGAGAAAGGGGAATACCAACGAATCGCGCAACATGAGTATGGTGTTGCAAGCGTTTCAAAATGCCGGGTTGTCGCCAAACCAAGCGCGGATTCTCGCTGCCGAGGTGGGACGGGAAAACGCATTCCAAGACCGCTACCTGTGGGGGTATCACAAAGACCCCGGCAACGGCGCGGTCAATCTGGGGATTATCTCGTGGCAAGGCACGCGCGGGCGGAATCTGGAGAAACAGCTTGCGGCACAAGGGCTGATTAAGAACGGGGTGATGGAGCAGTCACAACGCGCGCTAGATGCCCAAGCGCGCTTTTTGGTAAATGAAATAAAGAACGACCCTGCCTACGCCAAGACGAAAAAACTGTTTCTGTCCAACCCGAATGTGGACTACAACACAGGCGTCCGGGTGCTGGGCAAGGACTTTATCCGCTGGCGCATCGACGACCCGAAGTACGCCGCTAAGGGCGCAGCGTCCCGTGACGGTTTTTACCGGAAGCTAGGCGGGGTAGCCCCGCAAGACGGCGGCGTGGTGCAGGCGGGTGCTTCAGCACCCTCCGTAGCGCCGCTTATTCCGGCGTCTGGGGCGATAAACGCAGCAGCTAATACCGTGAACGACCTGATGGCGCAGAACACCCCACAGAGTGACCTGATGGGCAAAAACGTGCTGGCTGGCAGCGTAGGCTTCGCCGTACCGGAAACACCTTTGCAGAACAAACTGTACGGCGAGGTCGCAGAACAAGGCTTGCCCCCGCAGAAAGAATCCATCGCAGCGGTGGCGGCTGATACCATCTCGAAAACTTACGACCAGATGTTTAATCAACCTTTGGTAAAATCCTCCAGTCCTAGCATCGACGCGCTGATGCAAATCTTTAACGCTCTGGAAGTCTGATAATGGCGAAGAACAATTCTCTCGAAACTCCCCTCTCCATGCCGAAACTGCCTGACCTCGACCAAGACCTGTTCGGCGCGGGCGCAGGGGCGATATTCAACCAGTCCGATGACCTGCTCAACCCGAAGGCGGTAGCGCCTCTGGGAGCGCAGCAAGGTAAACTTTCTCCGGCGGCACACGCGCTGGCATCGGCACAGCGTGAGCAGAACGACCTGCTGAACTACGCGACTGAACAGCAGGCTAAAATCCAGCAGCAGGAAGCCCGCCAACAGGCTGCGTTTGACCGTCAGCAGGCGGCGCAGCGCCGGGAAACCGACGCGGCTATCCGCCAGTATCAGCGGGACAAGAAGGAGCGCGAGAAGGCGCTGAAAGAAAAAGCGAAGGAGCAGGGCGGTGCGCTAGGCGCTGGCGCGGATGGTTCGTTTGTCCTGAAGCCGATGGTAGAAACCATCCTCGCTGACAAGAATTGGAAGGACATCAAGTCCAGCTTCCAGCGCGAGGACGAGGCACAAGGATGGCTGAAAGAAAAAGCCGTTCAGTTGAAGGAGCAGGGCATCCCCGAAGACCTCATCAACAACGAGCTGCGGGTGGCTGGTGCGCTGTTCAAACAGGACACGGACGCCTATACCAAGCAGCGCTCGGAAGACCGTGCTGACCCGCTCGATGCGGTTTCGTGGTTGGGCAAGGCAGGGCGCAACCTGTACAAAGGCACGGTGCTGTGGCTATCCCCGGTATGGAACAAAACCATCGGCAAAACGGGGATTACCTTCGACACGGAGGAGTTTGTCCGCGAACAGAATGACGCGATAAATTCTATTGATTCGACCCTGTCTGACAAGGTTCACTTTGCCCAAGAGAACAACGAATACCTGACCCAGAAACGCCGGGCGCAGGGTAAGGACGGACTTGTTGCAGGATTCACAGGCGGCATTGCCGATATGTGGAAAGCGGACAATATGCTCTACACCATGCTGGACTCCGCCGCCTACATTCCTTACTCCGCCGTTGTCGGCTCTGGCGCGGGGGCATTCGCTTCGCGCGTCGGCGCTGCCACACGTCTTACCCCGGCGATTGAAGGTATTACCGCGCGGGTAAACGCCGCTGCGGCTGCACCGGGTGCAAGTCTTGCTACACGAATCGGCGCTAAAGCGGCGTCTCACCTGTTATCTTCCGAGGTAGCGGGTGGTATGGCGACCACCGGGTTCTTCGCTGCCACAGACGCCGCCGGTGGCGCATACGACGCTGTGTACAACCAAGACGAGGACACCTTCCGCCAGACCTACATCAAAGCAAATGGCGAGGAAAACTGGAACAACCTCGTGCAGTATTACGGCTCTGCGGGCAAAGCGCGCGCAGCGCTTGCAGAACAGGCTGCGGTATCGGCAGGTAATGCTGCTTTCATAAACACCGCGCTGCTAGGCGCTGCCGGGCTAGAAACCACGCTGCTTAAAGCGAACAAGTTTGGGCTTCAGACGTTTGCGGGCAAGCGCTTGGCGACGGCTGGTGCTAACTCCGTGTCTGAACTCCTCGAAGAAGGCTTGACACAATATTCGCAAAACGTCGGCGCGCAACCTGCAACTGGCGTGGATTTGCTAGAAGGTGTACCGGAAGCAGCCGCTATCGGTTTCGTCGCAGGCGGCTCGATGGCTGGCGGTACACAGGTACTTGGTGCGCTAGGCAAAGGCGTAAAAAACTACGTCGCCCCAGAGTTCGACGCAGCACGCCTTGACCCTACGCAGTACGTGCATCAGAACCAGTTGGACTACGATAGCTATCGGCAGGTGGTCGGGCGCGAGATGGACAACATCGCACGCACCGGACGCCGGGCGAAGTGGCACGAAACCGACATCGGCTCTGCACAGCAGATGGCGTATGACACACTAATCGACGACCCGTCCAAGTGGGAAGCCTTTACGCCAGACCAGCGCGCGCAGATGCAGGAGTACCTGAAGCAAGCCTACAACATCAACACCAACCCGTATGCCCAAGTGGAGCGCCAAACGCTGACGGACATCTGGGAGAATGGCGACACGCACGTGCTGAATGCTTGGTTGCAAAGCGAGGAAAAAGGCATCGGCGAGGACATCCGCAACGCCTTCCGTATCAAGCACGGTGTCGAGTTAGAGAACGTGCCGGATGGCGTGCGCGCCTACTCTGAAGCGCTGGCTAATGCTATCGACTACCAGATTGCCGCCCCGGTACTACGCGACACGAACGAGCAATGGAAGGCGATGCGGGATTACATCAAGACCCAAGTCGAGACTAACCCGACGCTCACCCGCGAACAGCAGAAAGGCATCGACGCCATTCTTGCTAACTACCTCGATGCAGGTCGCCGCCGATTGACCGACGAGCAAGTCGCGGCGACACAAACACAACCGACAGGACAACCCGATGAGCCAGCAAATCCCGGCGCAGGACAAGGCGCGCCTACTGAAAATACTCAACCAGTCGCAGGAGAAAGCGGTGCAGCTCCGGCAGCAGGAACAGGAAGCACAGGCGGAGAAACCCAAAGCGTGGGGCAGCCTGACGCGACATCGGCAGGAGGAGCTAATCCTCAAGGCGCTGGAGTCGATAATGCACAGCAAGGAAATCAGCCCGGCGGTGGGACAGACGCTCCCGCCCAAACTGTTCAGCCTGCTGGAGGAGCAGCGCAAGCACCTGCATCTGGGGCGCAGCCGGGAGTTACAGCCTCGGCTGGAAATGCTAGTCAAACGCCTGCGGGACAAGGGGCTTCTGGACAAACCAGCGCAACCGGACAACCCGCTCAACCGATTAACCCCGGCGCAGCGCCGCAGGCAGGAAGCAGCGGAGGCGTTGGAGCTGCGACGCCAGAACGCAATCCAAATGGTGGAAGCAACCAAGCTGCTACCCAAGCGGTCGGTGTAACGGGTGCTTATAGCCCGCAGGCTGATTTACGTGATGCCAGTCATGCGTGGGCGCAGTTATCCAAAGCGCAAAAATCAGCGCTCGCCAAAATCGGTATTACTACCCCGGCGCAGTTGCTGGATATTCTGAAAAACGCCGACACAGTAGCCGAAGCCGGGCAACGTCTGGCGCGGACTGGTCGCGTGCGCAGCATGACGATGAAGTCGGTGCAGGACGCGCTGAAAGCCGCCCGTGACTACATCACGTCGCCAGAGTGGGTGTTTAACAAGCTGACCCAAGACCAGCTCGGGCTTAGTGCCAACGAGGCAAGTATCCCCGCGGCGGTCGCAGCGCTTCAGGCAAGCGACGAAATTACCGCGCGGAAAATTAGCCAGCTCGCCAAAGGCTCGGCGGAAATCTACGGGCTGGAGGACGCCTCTAAGGAAGACAAAATCGCCTACGCCGCCAAGCTGCTGCTCGACATCGCACAGCTCGCCAAGACCTCACCGCAGCTATTAGATGTGGCGATGCGACTCAAGGGCGCGCCGGAATCGTGGTTTCAGGACGACGTTGACAAGCTGCTGAAGAACGACATCTGGGCGACGCTTCAATCCGCACCGGGCATTTTTGAACAAGCCGGGGTGGACTTCAGCCAGTCCCGCCCGAACGTCACCCAGTCACAGCAGAATCTCTGGTCGGCGCGTGCGGTATTGTTCACGCTGAAGCAGAACATCAAGGCAGGCGACGCGAGAAGCAAAGCGGTTCAGTCCGGGCTGGACAAAGCCGCTAAGCGCATCACCGACATGGGCGGTGAAAAAGGACGCCTATCGCTGCTGTTCTCCATGCTGGAAGCCGACAGCCGGGGCGAAGACCTGACAGGTTTTCTGGAAAACTACTACATCGGCTCGCGCGCTTCGGCAGATGCTATCGCGGGCGTTATCCGCGCATATCAGGACGCGAAAGCCTACATGGCATCGCCTGACTTCCAGAACAGCCTGCGGGCGGATAACTGGCTGCGGCAGGCGGACAAATCGGTTTACACGCAGGCTATCCGCGATTATGTGCGCAATAATTACGCAGCGTTCAACCAGATGCTGATTCAGGATGCTGAAGTGGCGTCTGGTAAGAGCGCCCGCACGCGCGTCGCTGATACGAATTTTGAAACGCAGGCGGTAAACACCGACATTCTAGCCGACGTACTGGCTGATGTGGTGCATAACACCGCACGGCTTGGTCGGGAGTATGCGGGTGAGATTGCCCGTTCCTACGCCGGACGGGATGAAAACGGCAACCGGGTCATCAAACCGTCTGCGGTCAAGCGTTTTCTGGAACAAGCAGATACCATCGCGGCTAACCTTCGGCAGCAGTATCTGGACGGTAAGCTGGGGCAGACCAGCCAGCCTGAAGACGAGTCCGAGCAGTTGGCACAACAGGGCGACGACCTTTCCCGTCTGATGGAGGAGTTCAACGCCGGGCAGCAACCGGATGATGATGCGGTCATGGGCGACTTCGACGACGCCGTTCGCGGCATTCCGACGCAGCCACGCAATGGTGAGAAGCAGATTAAAAACGGTGGTTTCGACAGCCCTGAGGCGGCAGAAGACGCGCTTTCCACGGAGTTGTTCCAGCACCCGGAAACGGTGGAAGAACTCGATGAGCTGTTGCAGTCCATAGCAGAAGCAACCGGGCTAGACTCGCTGCTGGTCGGCGAGTATATTGCCCGTGAGTGGTTGAGCCCGTCGGAAGAAGACTACGCAGATGCGTCAACAGACGAACTGCTGGACATGGTGTACGACGCGGCTAACGATATTTGGATTTACGCTGGAGAACAGAATGCAATACAACAAATTGCAGATACAAACCGTCTCGAAGGACCTCGCTCGATTACTGCCGACGGACGGCGCATCACGCGACAATCTCAAGACCCTACTGGGTCACTGGCAAGAGCGTTACAGCCGAACCTCTCCGGCGGCGCATACGCGCAGCTAGCCCGTCCTAGCCAGCCTGCCCCGGCGCGACTTGCGATAGCACCTGTCGAGGAGATTGTCGCCGAGTTCGGCGGGCAGGAGTTCTCCCTCGCGGAGATTATCGAGAATACCGAAAACCAGCGAGGAGACCGTTCTCCTACGCTTGGCGAGCTTGCGCCGGAAGATAACAACGCCCCCCGCCCGGTCATCGAACTGACAGTAAATGGCGTGAAGCACCGGGGAAGGCTATTCCGCTGGCGCGACCGCAAGAACGGGCGTAACCGCCGCCACGTGGTGTTTGTCCACGACGGCGACGCTTTTGGTATGCGTGGGTGGGACGATAAGTGGATAGACTTTGGCAATGCTGTTACCCGCAAGCGTGTGGACAGCATCAACCAAAACGACGGCATCCGCATCGAGGTGCTGGCAGACCAATCTGAAAATCAGGAGCAAACTAATGAGAAGACCGAGAAACGTACTCAGCGAACTGGGCGCAGCGAGACCGAGGATGAAAACAATTCAGGAATCGTGGGGGACGTTCGAGATGCCGATGCCACCGCGCGAGGAAGCGACAACACGGATGCGGGAGCTGATGAATCCGAGCAGGACGAAGGTTCTGGGCAGTCCGATGAAAGTGAACGCGGGAGTGGAGCGGCTGAAGGACGACTAGAAACCCCTGCGCCCGTAGATGTTCCGCAGGGGCTAGACTACACCCCCGAGCAGGTAGCAGAAATTGACCCGGCGTCGCTTACGGCGGACGAGCGTGCAGCGCTTAACCGCCAAGACGACACGCACGAGTTTGTCGCCAACGCCCTCTACGACATCGAGGGTGCGCTGGAAGATTTCGGTGGGGCGGATTCTGCCGCCCTGCGCAGCGGGCTTGCCAAAATGGCAGCGCTGCTGGCAGACCCTGCTGCGCCAAGACGGGCTACGCAGACGGCTGTTTCCGAACAGGCTGCCGGACGCAAAGAGGTCGCCGACATTATCACCGACGAGGAACGCGACATTCTCGACGCCTACCTCGACGACATCGGCAATACCGAGCAGAGTGCGGAGGAGTTTGCCGAAGAAGCCATCGCGGACAACCAGTTCGAGAGCAGCAGTCTGCCGAAGAAAGTCCGCGCTGTGCTGGAGCGTATCTGGAACGCGCTGCGCAACGGCATGGCGGCTGTCTCGATGGCGTTGGCGGTTCACCTCGGCTCAAGCATGGTTATCAGCCAGCCTGCCGAAGCCGCGAACCTTACCCCGCAGGCAGGTGAGGTGGTTATGAGCGGTGCTGCCAAAGCGTCGCTAGACCACATCATCGACACCGCTGACAACGGCGGGCGACCGTTTGTGATTGCCGACAAAAAGGCAGGCAAGCTGTACCTGATGAACGCCGAGGGCAAGGTGGTAGATACCACCCCGGCGCTGTTCGGCAAGACGCCTTCCGATGCAGCGAAGACGGCAGGCGCGACGGGCGCTGGCAAGTACGACCTGACTTACAACCGCGACATCAGACTGCCATCTGGTTACGCGGGCAGCGTGCAGTCGTTCGACACCGGAGCAAATGGCGAGCAGTTTGCCATCCACCGCGTTATTGACGTCAAGGGTCAGAACCGCCAGAGCCGACTGGATAGCAAGACCGCCCGCGACAACCGCATCACGCTTGGTTGTATCAACGTTCCGGCGGAGTTCTACGACGCCCACCTAGACAACGAGCTAGGCGCGGTGCTGTACGTGTTGCCGGAAACCGCCAACTGGGGTGGCGACCTGTATGGCAAGACACCCCGTCAGGCTGCACAGCCGACACCACAGGCGGTTAAAATCGCAACCGAGGGTACTTCCCTTACCCCAGAACAGTTACTGGCTGCTACGCGCTCTCAAGCGGACAGTCTGATAGCGAACGTGCGCGGCAGCATGGACAACGCCAGCTACCAGCCTGTGCAGGTAACACCTGAACAGCTACAAGCGGCGACGGAAGCCGGGCGGAAGGTAACGACTCAACCTGTGCAGGCACAAGCGCCCATCCAGATTTCAGGCGTCCAGCCGTCCACGCAGACCGCCTACATCAGCCCGGTCATGGTAAACGGTGTATCCGCTAACACCCTTGTCGTGCCGTTCAAGGCGCATACTCCTGCCGAGATGCAAGCAAATGGCGTGTTCGACACGCAGCCTGTGGGTAACAAGACCGAGAGCGGCGATAGCCTGTACACCATCGCGTCGTGGCTGGCTGCCGCGTTCGCTGCGGGCAAGGTGAATAGCCGACGCAAGAAGCGTCTGGAGAGCCGCAAGAAAGCCAACGAGGAACGGTTGGCGCGGATTGAAGCCAAGAACAATCCAGAACTGAAGTCTGAACCGGAGGACACTTCCGTCGTTCCAGACGAAGCCGAGGCGGAAACCGTCGTCGCTGACAATCACGACGCGCAGGCAGCCTTTGCGAAACAAGCCGGTACGCACAACCCGCAGACTCCGCTGTCGCAGGCGGTTGCGCAGGCGGTCCGCCAGCAGAACGTGCTGGAGAATAAAGCCGATTGGATTCACGCCTTCGCGATGCGGTATTCCAGCGATGAGGCGCAGTACCAGCAACTGCTCGCCATGATGGGCAATTTCGAGTACAACCTCGGCGGTGTGCTGACCGACCGCTCTTACACCCAGAGCGGTGACTTCCGTGACCGCAGGCGCTGGCGCGGCGACCAGACAGACGCTAGCCGTGTGGGGATGTTGCAGGCGTTCATGCGCTTCGCGGGCGGGGCGACGGTTGCGTTCGATAATCTGCTGCACCGCGTCGGGTCTGCCGCGTTCGGACACGAAGCCGACAGCGCCATCGCCAGCAAGATGCTCTCGCAGGTACGCGCCAAGTCGTCCGGGGCTTATGCGCAGCTACACAAGACGCTCATCCATCCGCTCGTCATGCAGACCGCCACGCTTGCCAGCCAGATGCGGCGGGGTCACGGCGAGATTGAAACCGACACTGGCAGAACCGCTACGCTGAACCACATCCTCAACGAAGGCGCGGAGCAGATGTGGAAAGGTGCAGAGCTGGAAATCGCCAAGATGAAGCTGGACTTGCAGGAGGTGGAAGCGCAAATCCGTTCTACCGCTGCCGGGTCGCAGATTCAGCAGACGTGGACGAGCAAGCAGTTGCAACTGCTGAAGGACATCGAAGCCGCCCAGACACTCCTAGACCGCCAGCGCGATATGTACTACGGGCGCGAGGAGTGGGACGGCACGACTGACCTGCCGGGTGGTTACACCGAGGCGCAGGCTAAGACCGAGCTGCAAGCGCTCAAGGATAAATACGGTGAAGACTTCGCCAAGATTGAAGCGCACAGCAAGGAGCTGGTGCAGACCATTCAGGGCATCCGCAACTTCGCCGCCGCTGCTGGGGTAGTAACCAACGACCAGCTAGCGATGTACAACGAGATGGGCTTCAAGGAGTACGTACCGCTGTATTCGCCGCAGGAAGATGTATCCAAGACTGACGAAAGCATCAGCATCATGCAGACCTCCCGCATGGACAGACTGCTGGAAGGTATCCCGCTGGCACAGGCGAAGTCGATGGGGCTGACCCGCGACCTCTCCCGCTTTAAGCGTAAGGGCGCAACCAGCCCGGCGGAAGACGCTTATACCAACATGAAGGTGTATGCGATGAACACCGCAGGACGTGTGGGGCAGCAGGGCTGGTTGCAGGCGGTGCAGCAGCTCTACGAAGGCACAATCGGCAAGCCGTACTCCGTGGCGGGTAACCTCGGCGAAGAAACGCTAAAAGAGCTGAACAGCCAGCCGGAAGGCAAGCTGCCGGGGCTGATTCGTGTGCGTCCGGGTATGGAGGATTACCTGCCTGCCCACTTGCAGACCGCCATCGCAGCACCGGGTGGACGCATCCGCGCTATCCGCGCCAAGGGCTACAACAGCGCAGGCGAGCTGGTGGACTACCACTACTACTTCACGGACAAGGCAATCCAGCAAGAGGTTTACTACACCTCGGACACCAGCGAGAGCTTCATGATGCGTATCGGGCGCAACGCCGGGACAATTACCCGGTTCGCCGCGCGGATGATGACTACCTTCCGCCCCGTCTGGAACGTGTACAACTGGGTGCGGGACAGCATCGAGCGGATAAGCATTATGATTGCCCGCCCGGTCAAGGACAAAAACGGTGACCTCATCAACCGCTGGACGCTTGCCAAGACCTACGCATCGCACCTCGCGCGTCTCGCTTCCAGTCTGGAGGCGCAGAACGAAATTATGCGCTACCTCTCCACAGGCGAGCTGGTGACAGAACTTCAGCGCACGCTGGATGAAGCCGTCGGGGAAGGTGCAATAAACCTGATGACGACCCAGACGGACAAGCACTCCGTGATGAGCGACCTGCGCAAGTCCGACCTTGACCGCCTGCTGGATACCACCTCAAGGATGCTTGGCACGACGGCAAACAAACTGGGTGTCGGTCAGGGCAAGGCATGGCTAGGGGATATTGCCGAATACTACGTGCAGCGCATGACGGAAGTGCCGCAGGTAACGACGGCGCTGGCGTCTTATCTGGCGTACCGCGAACTTGGCGTGAACAAGCACGAGCGCGCCAACCGGGTGCGCGACCAGTATGACCCGACCCGCACCCGCAGCGAGATTGTGCGCGGGCTATCTACCATGTACCCATTCGTGCGTTCCACCTTCTCCGGTCACTACAACCTGATGCGGACGCTGAGTGAATACTGGAATCCCGGCGAGCGTGGCTTCACCACCCTGTACCTCGCTGGCGGCACTGCTGCCATGATGGCAATCCTTGCCCTCGCCGCAGGCGCTATCGGCGACGACGATGACGGTGTGCCGCTGGTTGCCCGTATGCCCATCGGTACACTCATGAACGGCATCCCCATCCGCACGCCGGATGGTGGTGTCTGGAGTGCGCCTGTAGGCTTCGGGATGCCCAAGCTGATGTGGGGGACGGCGGTCAACCTTTACCGCCTCGCCTACGGCGAACAGAGTGCTTCTGACATGAGCCGCTCCATGCTAGGACTGGTGATGGACAACACCTCACCTGTGCAGGTGGCAAGCGGCGCGGCGTTCGACCGCGATGTGGGCGCGGGCGCGGCGCTTAGTTTCGCCCCGCTGCTGGCTGTGCCGTTTGTCGAGATGATGACAAACACGAAGGCATACACCGGGCAGAAAATTTACAACCGCGAAACGCCCAGAGGCGAACGTGATGCCGACCAAGGTGGGTTCAACATACCGGAAGCCTACAAGGACACCGCACAGACTCTCACCGGCATGGGTATCGACGTGCGCCCGGAAACGCTCAAGCACCTGCTGGAAACATTCAGCTATGGTCCGCTCAAAGCGATACCGACCTCCCTGCTGGCGGACAAGTCCGAGAAGTACCTCGGCAACCGCGAGACGAAAGGGGAAGCCGCAGGTGCGCTTGTTACCGCTATCGGGATGGACATGGCGTGGTCGCCACACGCGCTGGACGACGAGGCGCGGGTGTACCAGATGCTCGACGATATTTACCCTATCTTGGGGAGATACGGCATTACCGAAATCTCGCACGACAAGAGCGAATACAAGCGCTTCGGTATCGAGGGGCGGGAGAACCGCAAGGCACGTCTGCTATACGCCAAGATGGTCGCCGCTGGCGCACCAGAGTGGGAAGCGTCCTTTGTCCGCGACGCGGTTATGCACAAGACCTCGCGCCAGAAAGCCATCAAGGAGTTCCAAGCAGGGTCGGAAGCCTACCTGAAAGCGAAGGCTAACGGGGAGGAAAACGAACAACTGCGTGCAGCCCTTGAAAACCAATGGAATGCCATCGAAAATAGCGACCAGAATTTCCTACGCCAATACAACGAAGACGCCTATGAGATGCAAGACGACTACTAGAATGAGCCGCTGCCGCCGACCGCTCATCGAAATCTGCACGGCGACCAGCCAGATAAAACTTGACCTCGCGTCCTGCGGCGTCTGTACGGCTGTCCCTGCGCTTCTTCTGCGCAGGGGAGGGTGTGTGGAGCGGGAGCTGGTTTGCGAGCCTGTAAAACCCGCTGAGTGCGGTTGCTGTCCATCGCTTCCACCCCGTCCGCGATGGGTGGATAAACCGCAACCGTCGGTGATTTACCCGCTACACGACATCGACTGCGACGGGATGTATGTGTTCGTGCTGGACGACATGATGAAAGAGCTAGGGCTTGGGCGGCTGGAAGCGGTCGTGCTGGTCGAAGATGACGGCACGTACCCCGCCGAGCGCCACCACACGAGTGAGAAGAACTACGTCGAGACGGCTATCCGCTTCGACGTGGACTACCTGCCCTACCAGATGCCGCTGCGTGGCATCGACACGTCCAACCTTGCCGCTACGAGGGGGTGCTGATGTATATTCCGCTTTTTGGTTTCCAGACGCACCTGCGCGAAGGACTGCCCATCGACGGTCGCCACCTGCCGATACCGGAGACGGCGTACCAGCACCTGCTCTCGCGGCTAGACGACGGCGACTGGTCGTATCTGGAGCTGCGCGAGGGGCGTGTCAGCGAGATTGTGCGCGTGCATAACGTGTGCGGTAAACTGGTTATCGACCGGGGTGTGGAGTGTACCGCCCCGCGCTGCCAGCGCTGCGGCATCGGTGTGTTTTTCGTGATGACCGCACAGGGTGTCCGCGATGCCGTCTGCCAGATGACCGACAAAGATTGTGAGAAAGGAGACTGCCTGTGAGATATGTCCAATTCGCCGGGTTTAACTCGAATACCACCGACAAGCTGCTCGATACCGACCTCGACTTGCCCGTGTACGAGCAGCACCTCGCCCTGCTGCGCAAGCGTCTCGCTGCCGACGGAGACTACACCTACCTCGTGCTGTTTGACGGCACGCAGACGGAAGTGGTGCAGCTAACCAACCACGGCGGGTCGCTCAAACTCACCCGCGCGCTGGAAGACACCCCCGCACAGTCGTTCCCGACCGGAACGTGCGTGCGATGGGAACTTACCCCGGCAGCGGTACGTGATATTGTCTGCCAGATGGAGTGTTGCCCATGAGCGCTGTATTAGTAAAATTCGTCAGTTGTGTACTGCTTCTGGTGTTCGGCATCATGTTCGGGTTCGACCTCGTGCCGCCGTATTATCGTGTCGGCACGGCTGATGCTAATTCATGGGCAGTCGCTCTGATGACGCTGTGCCTTGCGCAGTCAGCGATGACACTACTCGCCATGAATAACTGCATCCGCTGTCGGGTGTGGAGCGATTTTCTCCTACAAATTACCGGGCTGGTGTTTATAATCCTCGGCGGCGCGTTTGTAACCAAATACCCACCGTTCACATGGGCGATGTGGCTATTCCCCTTGCTAGGGTTACTGTGCCTGACGACCGGGCGGGAGTTCAGCAGATACTCCAGAAACAAATTGCAACCGCCCTCCATCCGGTCTGGAGGTGCTGACCGGATGGAACTGCATGACCGAACTTAATGGAATCCACACGAACTTAGCGGCAGGCGTCGGTTTCGCTTTCTTCGCGGTGCTGGTCGGCACGCGCTGGAGTGAAATTGGTCTGCGGGACTATATAATCATCATGGTGCTGGCGCTTCTTTCCACGGCTTTTGCCATCGAGCGCTGGTTTTCTGACGGTACAGTCGTTACCTGTTCCCTCATTGGTTTCGGTATCGGCTATCTGGCAGACGACGTGTATATCAACATCAACGCGACGCTGCCGGATGTGATTAAAGGTATTATCGGGGACGGCACGGAATGGCTGCACAACAAGGTGCGTCAGGTGTTGGGGCTAGCCCCGAAAGACGACGATGAGGAGGACGAATGAAAAACCCTCTCACATGGAGGGGGTTTTTACTTAACTGCCCTGCGCGAGAGACTTCACGGAGCGTTTTATAATTGGCAAGACATCGCTTGCCCACAGAATTTGTGTTCGCATCTTGCCACCATGTGCCGGTGTGAGTTCTACCAGTCTTCCGTAGTTATGTCCAGCTTCGGTAAGCTCCCAGCGATTGGTTGCAGGATTCTTTAGTTGCAGCCCGTTAGCTGCCAGATGAATATTGACCTCGGCGGGTTTCATGTTCGGTTCTAGCATCTTGCCAAGCTCTGTCGGTATAAACCAGTCTTTTTGGGTCTCTGAAACAAGTTTTTCTTGCCCCGTGAGCTGCAACAGGTTTATACCTGCCAGTTTAACAACCGCTCCGTTAGCTCCTATGATGGCGGCATTGCGGTCGATGCCGATGCCGGTAAGCATATCTACGAGCGCACCGAAGTTCTTGGTGTGGACTGATATATCCGCTGGGTGGAAAGCAGAACCAGCAGCCATCGCATCGAACGCGCGAATGACTTGTAGATGAAACGCCGGGCTTATCCACATGGCATAAGCATAGACAAGCTCTTTACAGACGAACGTACCTTGCTGCCCTGAACCACCTCGGACAACTCGGATAATATTGTCCCTCGTAAACGTTTGATTTTCTTTCGATGCTGGATTTCCAGCATCGACAAGTTCACGTATTAAATCTTCAGTTTGTTGTAACGCGAGCCAGTTGGCAGGTTTGTGCTTCGCAGCTTCTCCGCTCGCGCGGTGCAAGTCGTTTAGTGAATAAAGCCCGCTGCCTACAGTAACACTTATGTTAGATATTACTAAATCATTCATATCGGTCTCCCGAATAAGGCGACCCCGCAGAGGTGGTACAGCTTTCGGGTAAGCTCTCTGCGGGGTCTAAATCGTTGTTGGCATCCGTACCACCGGATAGGCATATTGTATATGCTATACTCCGCCGAAGGCAATAAAAGGAGTTCCCATGAGCCATTACAAACCCTATATTTACGCCGCAGCCTGCCTGTTCATGCTTTGGTGTGGATACGATGCTGGTAAAGCCGTTGGTCGGCAGGATATGCAGAAAGAAGTCAACGCGGCAAAGCTGGAAGTGGACAACATGAAGCGCCGGGCGCAGGAAGCAGCCAACGCTCACGCGAAACAGATGAGTGAGGCGAGCCGTATGTATCAGCAGGAGAAAGCCGAGCTGGAAGCCCGGCAGCAGGAGCGGATACGGGTCGTGCAGAAAGTCGTGGAGAAGCCGGTTTACCGCACCGACTGCATCGACAAGGCTGGGCTGAATGAAATCAACAAGGTAATTGGAGGAAACAAATGAACGAACTCGACTGGATTGCCGAAGGACGAAAACTCCTCGGTGTGGAAGAAAACGCCAACACCTCTAAAGTCGTCGCCATGTGGCGCGATGGCTTCGAGGCGTCAGGACAAGCCGGGCGGATGAAAGAGTCCGTGTGGAATACTGGCAGCACGCCGTGGTGCGGGGGCTTCGTCGCCGCCTGCCTCGCCCGCGCAGGTCTGGGCAAGCACGTACCTAAAGATTTTCCGCTCGCACGTGCATGGGCGAAAGTAGGCGCACCGCTCTCCAAGCCCGCGTATGGCTGCGTGGTCGTCTTTACTCGCGATGGCGGGGGTCACGTTGGCTTTGTCGTTGGCAAGGACGCTAAGGGCAATCTGATGGTGCTAGGCGGCAATCAGGGCAATACGGTCTGCATCAAGCCATTCAGCAAAGCCCGCGTGCTGGCGTATCGCTGGTGCGGTAAGGGTAGCGCTCCGCTCGCCGAACGGTTCGACCTGCCGCTACTTAGTTCAGACGGACGAGTAAGCACGAACGAGGCGTAGCCCATGTACAAGTTTATCGCTTGCATTTTCCTGACCGCCTGCACCCGTGTCACCGTACCGTATCTGGCGCATGAGCCGCCTGCTGACCTTACGCAACCCTGCCCTGCGCTGCAACCGCTGGCGGGCATGACGGGCAAGGACATGACACTATGGATAATCACCGCAGCCAACCAGTACCACGACTGTGCTGCACGCCACGCCGGGCTGGTGCAGGCAACCCGCATCGAGGGGTCGGTCACGCGGCATGAGTGGCGCTGACCCATTTGTGTCCCACAATCAACAAAAAATGAGCCACAAATTCGTTTGCGGCTCATTTAGTCTGCACAAGTGCGCTTAGAGGATGGAAACGTTCAGATTTTCCGACGGCTTGAAATGGATGTAAGTCTTTGCAGGGATGGTAATCGGCTCACCGTTCTGCGGGTTTTTGCCCTTGCGTTCGGCACGGGTTTTCTTCTGGAATGAACCCACATCGCGGATTTCTACACGCCCGCCTGCACGGAGGGTTTCTACGACGTGCGACCACATGGCGTCCAGAGCCTTGCGCGCGCTGTCTTGGGTGATGCCTGCGTCTTTAGCGACGGCTGCAATCAGTTTTACTTTGCTAAGATTACTCATGAGTTTTCCTCGGTTAAGTTTTCATAACCCTCGAGTGATATATCGAGGGGGATTTTTACGCAGATACATTCAGTCTTACCTGCGCCTCTGGAGACGGTAAAGCCTCCCAAGTCGATTTTCTGGGGTTTTATCACCTTGCCGTAGAGCGCCTCGAGGTTGCGGATAAACTCCGGCGCGCCGATGTTCTGGCGCTTGCACCACTGCTTGATAGCTGGCAGCGAAATGTACGCGCGTTCTTCCTTCATCTCGTAGCGTATCTGGATACCACGACCCGGCACCGTTTGTTTCTTGACGTAGTTCACGTCGTTCATCACGCCCTTGCCGGGCTGGTCGGGCATATCTGACGGGCGAACATGGGCGGCGACCACAATCCGCGCGCCCTCATGCTCGTTCATGAACTGTGCAATCATGCCTTCCGGCGACATCAGGCTCTGCCCGATAGTCTGCTTGCCTTCAGCGATAAGCCTTAACAGGTATTCCAGCAGGTTGTCGAGGTCGTAGTTAATCAACCCCAAGTCACGAGCGATGCGCATCCCGACCATCATGCGAGTAGTCATGTACGACCAGAAGCGGTAGTTGCTGCCGATGCCCGCACGCTTGCGGATGAGCTTCTCCATCTCGTACAGCTCGTCTTCGATTTCTTCCTTGTGGGTCGTCACGTAGCGGATATACACGTCGCCCGCCACGCCGTAGTTTTGCGGCAGCTTGCGGATAAGGCGTTCGTTTTCCTCGAACTCCTCCGGGGAGTAAACCTCTCCTAGCGGCTTGACCTTTATCTCCAGCACCCGGCTCATCTGGGCGGAAGCATCATGGCTGTGGTTAGCGAGCGAGGCGATGATACTGCTGTTTGCGCTCATCACAGGCAGACACGACCAGAATGTCGTATTGAGTTGCAGGTTCTCGCCACCTGACTGCATCCGGTCTTTGCCGCGCCCCTGCGTGAGCTGGTAGGCAATATCGGAAGCGTCCTTCGGCGAAATATCGGTCATCTCGTCAAAGCCAGCGGCTATGTTGTTCATGATGCCGAGCTTGGCGAACCGGGCGATGTAGGTGTCTTCCTTGTTTATCATCAGCCCGGTACGCGGCGACGGGTCGCCGTAAACGGAAATGCCAAGCGAGAGTGCGGCTGACTTGCCCGCGCCTTTCTCGCCGGTGAGGAACAGCAGCGCCGCGCTCTCCAACGCGCCGATGGGCATCAGCGGGGAAGCGAACGCCGCAGCGAGTGTCGTCTGCGCCCACTCCATGCCCTTGCGGTTGTAGGTTTCCGCAATCGCTTTCCATGTGTCGAGTGAGCCGCGCGGACGGGTCAGCCCGCTGTAAATCGCGGCTTTTCCTTTCGGCGCAATTTCGATGACGCTGCCGTCTGCCTTGTACAGTTTGTCGCCTAACAGGAAACTCTGTTGGTCTTTGTCCCATCCGAGCTGGTCTGTGACCGTGGTTTCGGCAAGGGTAGATTCGGTTTGCTTGAGAAGTTCGATTAGCATCTGTCCCATCAACTTTCTGTCTTTGTCGTGCAGCAGAAAACCGACAGAGCCGAGGTAAGCGTTTAGCCCCTGCCCCATCAGGGTCTCGCCCGGTATCTGCACATCATCATACCCTTTCAGGTGGTGTTTGCGAAAGACGTAGCTCATCTGAACTTCGCCTGTTGCGGTGCGGGCTTTAATCCGCTGCACCGGATAAACGGGGTATGGGTAAATGTTGCGCCAGTACCAGTCGCCTTCGGCGTCCTTGCATCGCACGAAACATCCGCCTTCGTTTACCCTGACCGTCTGATATTCGTATTTGGGCAGGGTGGATTCGGGTTCGGCGGCTGGTGATAGGTCTTCCCCCTCCGCTGCCCACCCAGACGGCACAGGAAGCGTTATCGCGGGTCGTGGTGGCAGACTGGTATCCTGACTAGGGGTGACGTCCTTTGGGGCGACAGACGTCGCCTCCTTTGCGAGAAGCGGGGCATTCGGCACGCTGATGGGCGACTTGATGACGCCTGCAAACGGACAACCCTCGCACGCCTCTGGGCGGTATTCGGCGAAGGTGCTACAGTGCATGGGCTTGATGTCGTTGGCTTCCAGCCATGCGAATTTCTCGTCGATGCTGTATTCGCTGTGCCACTTGGGGTCGGTAGAAAGACGCTCTGCCGTCTCGCGTCCGTCGGTGCAGAAACGCAGTACGGACAGCGCCGCGCGCCACGTCGGCTCTTTGCCATCGTTCATGGTGCGTATTTGCTTACATCCTGCAACGATGTCTGCGGCGTTGCGCTCTGGGAAGTCTGCTTTGGGAATCTGGAAAAAGCGCATGAGCGCAGCATCAGTCACCGCCTTCACGTAGTCCGGCACGTTCACCTGCGGGAGTGTGGGAACATGACTGGTCGCCTTCGGCACGTAAGCGTCGAGTTTTTCTTTGTAGAAGGCATAGGGCATGGTCGCGCCCACGACGCGGATTTCCACCAGCGCCGCATCCGTCATACCGCCTTTCATATTCCACGTTCCGGGCAGTCGCAGGACGCTGGCGATGTCGCGCGTCCGCATCGGGTCGGCGTACAGTCCCAGAGCTTCGCAGGCGGCGCGCAGGCGGTCGGCAAGGTACTGCCATTCGTCGGGTGTTATTTCCGCCTCCAGCGCCCAGTAAACGTGCAATCCTGCTGCGCCAGATGCGACCACCCACGGGCAGGGCATACCGCTGGCGACACAGAAATCGCGCAGGGCAGTCAGCGCTTCGGCGCGGGTTTTGTAATCCTTTTTCTCGCCCACGTCGAGGTCGAGCCATAGCGCTTTGACCGCACGGGCGTTGTTGCGCGTGCGAAGCTGGTTTTTCTCGCCCTTGTGGGTCTGCACGGTATGCCAGCCTTGCTTGTACGCAGCCAGCGCGAACCACACATCACGTGGTAGTCGGTAAAAATAGCCTGCGGTCTGGACAAGCTCGTCTTGGCGCTCCAGCACTTTCTGCCGCATCTTGCCATCTTTAAGCCCGCCGTCATCCGAGTAGGCATACACATACACCCCGGAGGCGGGCAGGACGGCACGGAGAAAGTCTGAGAGGGAAGCGGTCATGGGTTAGCCTCTATCGCGGGTCAGGTGTGAGCTAATAATTTCCATCGCTGTCGCAGAGCGCTGGTTGTAACTGATTTCTTCCGGTATGGGGAGTTGTCCTTCCTTGACAAGCCGGGTGAGCACATCGGAGATAACCACCAGCCTTTGGGCGATGGACGGCGTGCTGATGCTGCGCTCCTTGCGCAGATATTTATCTAGGGTGATGTAGGGGATTCCGGCAAGCGTGGCGACGACTGGACGCTTGACGTCGCTATCGCGCATGGCGACTAGCAGGTCGTCGATTACTGTTTGATAGCGTTTCTTTTTCATGATTCGGTATGCGGCACGTCCTTGTGCCTGTTGGGTTTAGAGTGCTGCCATGCCCGCAGGTGCGGTCTGTTCGTTTTGCGGTTGCATCTGCGGTTGCATCTGCGGTTGCATCTGCGGTTGCATCTGCGGTTGCGCCTGAGCTTGTTGCTGCCACGCAGGAGGTTGTTGCCCTTGAGGCTGCATTTGAGGCGGCTGTACCTGACCTTGTGGCGGGACTTGCATCTGCGGCTGCTGCGGAGGGGCAGCGTTGACCGTGGCGTTTTCCGTCGTGTTGTCGAAATGGATGTCCAACAGGCGGTCAGTCGTGCCGTTAGTCATCGCCTCAACCATTGCCTGAATGGCAGGTTCAGACGCGAAGCGAACTTCGTTGCTGCGGTTGCGCAGGTCGTACAGGCTGAAGGCGACGACGGGTACAGACTGGCTACCGTCAAAGGAAAGCTGCACGGTGAAGGTAAACGGCATGATGCCGTGTGATGCTTGGAAGTCGCCCATCGTTTTCAGCAGGGTAGCGAAACTGCACGTGCCGACGTTCGCGTTACCAGACTGGCGCACGGACTTGTAGCCGAAGTCCACCACATACAGCTCATGCTGCGGGTCGTTTGCCAGCATGACAATGGCGCGCTGGCGGTAGTTACGCTGCACGAAACCAGCCGGGGGCGGGCTGTCGAATTTCTCGTCCGGGAGCGGATAGCGGGAAAGCGTTTTGGGTGCAACGCCCGTCTTCTCGCTTTCGTCGTAGGTACGGTCATAGAAGACGTAGTGAAACTGCGGATTGACCGCAACGATATGCACATCCAGCGTCAGTTCAGAAAGCTGCACCGGTTCGCCGCCGCCTTTGGAGATGTTGAAGCGGTTGCCCTTAAAGGTGATACGGTTCGGCGCATTGGTCGCAAGCGCTGCTGCTTGCTGCCATTGCGCGGCGATTTTCGCGGCGAAGTCAGCGTTCATCTGCGGGACTGGCACGTTGACGTTGCCAAAGGGAATGACTTGGTTTGTCATGGGGATTACTCCGGGTTGGTTAAGAAAAGAGTTAAGCGGATTTACGGGGGGCGGAAAGTTTGGTTTCCACGAAGTGTCCGAACGGGCTGGCGGCTAGCAGGTGAAGCTCTGGTTGTCCGGCAAGCACACGGTGAACATTCAGCTCCTGCACACGGGTCGCGAACGCCTGCTGCTGGTTGAGAATCTGGTCGTAGGTGGTAACGCCATCGTCCAGTTGTCGCTGCTGCTTGTTCAGCTCATCTGCGCTGATAAGGGCGGCGTTTAGCAACACCTTCCAGTTATGCTCGCAGGCAAGGCGCTCAACCGCCAGCACGCTGTCCGGTACAAGGCGCGCCTGCTGCGCGTACAGCACGTGCTGCGTGGTGATAATGCCATCGGCAAGCAGTCTGTCCAGCCAAGCCCCGGCTGCCTCTCGCCCGCCCGCTTCTTCGGTCGGGAAGCTGCACTTGACGCTCTGGCGACGAGCGAATGTACCAACACCGTCGAAGGCGAAGTGTTTTGCGCCTTCTGCGTCCATACGACTGAGCAGATGCTCCTCGGCAGTTGCCTTAGCGGTTTTCAGCATCTTCTCCCAGTCCGATAGCTTGCCAAGCTGTTCGTTGATACGTACAATGAACTCTGCGCACGCTTTGTCGGATGAATAAATTTCCTGTGGGATTTCTATTTGTTTCGGCATAAATGCCTCCTGTATGATTGAATGGTTAGTCGAAATGTGCGTATAAGTTTACCCCTTGATAGCCTAGCTGTCAAGGGGTTCTTATTTGAAATTTAGTGTTCAAAGCCGGAAATGTTTTTCGTAAATAAATTAACAATGTTCCGCTCAATGTTCACCCCGCGCTCCAGCGCCGAGAACGCCAGCTTGTCCTGCGCCCCCGCCGAGAGATGCACCACGAACGTCTCCTTCGCCGTCTGCCGCGCCGACGACAGGCGCTCAAACATCTGCTGATACATGAACGCCCCGGTCAGCGGCACGCCGTAGCAGATGATGTAATCGGCACTCGCCAGCTCCACCCCGAACGCCGTTGTGCGCGGGTGGCACACCAGCACGTGCGGCTCTCGCTCGTCGAGAAAATCGCGCAGAATTTTCGAGCGCGCCAGTCCGGTCACGCTGCCGTCAATCTTCTCGCAGCTAAACCCTTCGCTGCGGATGAACTCCACCAGCATATCGTTTACCGCCGTGAAGCTGGAAAACACTACCTTCTTGCGTGGTGTCGCGCGGAGCAGCTCCGCCAGACGGGTCAGCTTGGGCGTGGCGTCCACCCGGACAATACTGGCTTCGCCTTCCTTTTTCGCCCGCACCGCACCACCGGACACCTGCAACAATTTCTGCGCCAGCGTAGATGCTGTCGTCGCTTCAACGGTGTTGGTGTCAATCATGTACTGCAACTGCTCCACCAGCTCCTTGCTCATCGCCCGCTGCTGTGGCGAGAGCGGCACGTCTTCGCGCAGCACCTGTGGCACAGGGATTTTCATGAGCTGTTCTTTGTCGAAGCGGATGCAGGGCGACATGGCGGCTTTAACAAGCGCTTCGTGTCCGTGCTTGGGAATCCACTTGAACTGCGTAATCTTCTGCATCGTCATGTATTTCCAGCGGATGTACTGGTCTGGCACTTGCGTCGGGTTGATGAGCTTCACTTGCAGATAGATTTTATCCGGTGCGCCCGGTGTTCCGGTCAGCCCCCATCGGTAGGGGCATTTGCTGGCGACCTTGTGCGCTGCCTGCCAGCGCTGCGTCGGTTTGCCGTTGCCGCCGCCGTACTCGGTCAGCTCATCGAACACGCAGATACCGATGCGCCCGGCTTCTACCTTTTGCCGCAGCTTGTCCGACACCTTACCCCGCTCTGCACGCGACAACCCGTCCGGGTTGATAAGGTAAATATCCGCAGGCTTGTCCACCTCCCCCATGCGGTCATTGTGGATGAGCTGGACACGCTTTTGCGGAAACCACTCCTCGCAGGTTTTCTCCCACTCGCCACCTGCTGCGACGGTTAGCGGGGCGACAATAAGCGCCGCCTGCACGCCCATGTAGCGCTGGAGGTAGTCGATAGCCAGCAGCGTCGAGAGCGTCTTGCCTGTGCGCGGCGTACTGGTGACGAAGGCATAGGGGTTGCTGGCGAGGAAGGCGGCAGTCTCCATCTGCCACCACCACGGCGTATGCCCGTGCTTGGACGTGGGCGGGTCGTAGTAGGTGCTGAACGGGTCGCAGCCCTCGGTGTCGATGCCCATGTTGGACAGCATCTTCAGCACGTCGTTGTGGTGCGGCAGGGCGATGACGTCGCCGTCTGGCAGGTGTAGTGTCGGGAAAATAAATAGCTGGTTCAGCAGCTTGACGTGTTCGGGGTCGTGCGGCATCGGCACGACGATTTTTTTAAGATTGGGAAGAACGACCGCCATCACCACACCGCCAGCTTGTCCACGTATTCCTGCTTGTGCGCTGGAAGCGCCGGAGCGTTCTCCTTGAGCCACGCAACCAGCACCCCGAGGTTCTCACTATGGATGCACAGCCACTCGCCCCCTGCGGCTTCTATGGCGGCTTTCTGGCGCTGTTGCATGACCTCGTTGGGCTTGGCTTTTAGCTCTGGTCGGGTGTGGTGGTTGTTGCGGTCTTTCTTGACCTCGACGCCGAGGAAGCGTCCGTTGGTTACGATGATGCGGTCAGGGTGTCCTGATGCGCCGTAGCCGAAGGTCATCGGACAGAAAGTGTAGATATGACTGAAGGCGATGTAAGGGTCGAGGATTTGCTTGATGCGTTCCTTGACTGCCTTCTCGGTAAGTTTTGCGGACATGGGTTAGCCTCCTGAAACAAGGATGTGAAAAAGAAAAAAGGAAGCGGTTAGCTTCCCCTGTTATCGCTTTCCCACCTGAGAGGTCTACCCCCACGGAGAGTTACTAACCGCTTGGTGGACACCCCCGGCAAGCTGACGGCGCAGTGCTAAAAGAAACAAAAAAGCACTGCCGAGGGCATCCACCAAGCGTTCAGGATGAACGTTTGGATTTCAAATTTCTTGAGCGGTTGGCGTGGGTGGAAGTGATGCGGCGATTGCTCTTGGCATTGCTTCCGCCCTTCGACAACGGCTTGATGTGGTCTATGTCTTTGCCTTCCAGCGCCGCCTTGCCATGCTGTGCGATAGCCTGCCGACGTGCGGTATTGCGCATCGCCCGCAGTTTCTTCTGCTCTGGCTTGGCGTGGAATTGCTCGTACTCCCGTTTGTAGTCACGTTTACGTGTTGCCATGTTGGTGTCCATTATAAAAAACACGACCAGAATACCAGAAAAACCACAAACCAGTATTCTGGTCGCCAACAATCCCAAGGAGTCTTACGCCTGTGGCACGGGTAGCCCACAGGAAGGACGGCACGGGCAACAACCGCACGAAACCGGAGAGCTTCGCTAAACCATGCCGTCCTTCCTGCAAACTAGTTCCAGCGGGTGCTTTCTTGAGAGTACCTGACATGAGGAAAATCCCCACCCGCCGGATGTGTTGTATATTACTGTGAAGCCCTGATGCTGTCAAGCCTTCCTGCCGTTAAACTCGCACGAGATGACGAAACACGCTCGACTACGCCGTAGTCTCGCGCGCGTCGTTTTTACGTCCATTGAATTCGCACGAGATGACGTCGCACCAGTTCTTGCACAACCCAGACGGTTTCGGGGGAAACTGGTTGTGCAGGTGGGCGTCAGACAGCAGTCCCATATTGACCTTCATCTGGGTCAGATGACCGCCCGGCTTGTACTCCTGCCTGTCGCTCTCGCCTGTGAACAGATACACGAAAATCGTCAGAATCTTCTCTACCTGCGGATAGTGCGCGGCGACGCAGTGCTTGATGAAGTCGTGCTGCATCGAGGCGTCGCGCTTCTTGCCTGTCTTCCAGTCCACACAGATGATGGTTTTCTGGTCGCGGCTGATTAGCATCGCGTCCACGATGCAGCGCTGGTAGGCGGTTTTAGCACCCCAGTCCACGGGCGCGCCGTTGAAGTCTACCGCGAGTTTTACCTCTGCGCCGAGGAAGATGTTACGCATCCGCGCCAGCGTCCCCATTGCCGGAAGCAGGATGGACGGCAGGGGCTTCCCGTGCTTGAGGTAGTTTTCAATCGCCGCGTGCAACAGCGTACCAAAGCGCGTGTGGTCGGTATCCTGAAACTTGACCTCACGGGTGATGTATTTCGCCTCGTACTGGCGCGGGCAGGTGAGAAACGTCTGAAGCGACGTCGGTGACTGCGGCATCATTTCTGGTTCGCCCCGCAGCCGCTGTACAGCCATAAAATGCTGTTTGCCATGGTTTACTCCTTCTAGGCAAATTTAACTTCACGTAGGCTATCGCGCCATACCTTTTCGGCAGTCGTCACGCTACGCCAACCTACACTACCCAGTTCGCCTTCACCAAACATTGCCCACGCGCCCGTCCCATTACCGAGCGCAACCGCTTCCGGTTTTGTGTCGTACGCCCACACTCTGCCATTATTATCCATAGAGATAAACTTCGCCCATTCTGGAAGGACAAGTTCAGCACCGTAGTAATCCCGCACAAGACGACTGCCATCTTCAAGACGCTCGCACTTCTCTGCCTCGACATAACGCATCGCCACTTGACACATCTTTACACCCAACGCTGAAAGGAAGTTATTATCTGCTACACCCATTACGCCAGAATGTTTATAAAAAGCATTCCATTGTTGATTTAGTGCAGCAGGTGTATATGGCTTGCCCAATATGGATGGCAAGGCGTTCATGATGTTGCATAAGGCTTTCTCCCTTGAGATTACATCCGCATTCGCCAGCGCATACTCAATGACTATTTTGGTTTTGAGGTCTAGCATCCAGTCCTGTCCTTCGTCTTTGCAGTTTGTCAAGGTGTCCTTCCAGCTTTCGTCATCATTAAACTGGACTACCGCATCCAAGCGGGTAAGCGCGTCTCCATGCCATATCTTTCTGGCGTCCAAACAGTATGGCTCGCCAAGGAACGCAAAAATCTCACCGTCGGCGTTGGCAGCGATATGTGTTACGTGACATTTAACCTGCAAGATGCGTCCATAGAACAGGACGTTTTTGAAGTGTTCATTGATTTCCATAGTGTACCTCGGTTAGTTTGTTGTTCTGAATCAGCCTCTCCGCAAACACATAAACATACGGATTCAAGTCTTGTGTGCCATCGGGTTGTGTCTTGAGCTTAAAACCACATTCAAGTGCGATTTGTTTTATTTGTTCTCTGTTCACCCAAACACCTTCCCGCAGTTGGTACAAGTACAAAATGTTTGATGTCCTACTTCACGACACTTCCATTTGTATCGTGTATGAATACACCAGAATTGTCTCCACTTAGCTTTGAAGTCAATCATGCTTTTCTCCAGTTAGTGCCTTCCAGCTCACAGGGAACAGGTCAGCGATAATTGCACCCACCTCGTGTGCGAGGTCTTGGATTTCTTTCTGCGCGTGGGCGTCGCTGCGCAGGCGGTAGAAGCGGGCAAACGCCAGCAGGCTGCCTGTCCATACCCACTCGGTCATCATGCCCTGCGGCAGCAGGAAACGCGCCTGCTCCGGGGCGACACCCATATCGAGGAAGTTGTGATACATAACCTGCGCGCCTCGCATGAAGTCGGTGTAAGTTTCCCGCAGCTTCTCCTGCTTCTCACCGTCTAGCAGCTCACCGCTGCCCTGCTTGACGTTCTCCGCCTTAGCGCGGAACTCTGGCACGAAAAAGCCCGGCGTGGATGATATGTACCTGCGGCTCTGCTCTGACTCAACTAGCCCGATTTTATGTTTGAAAGCCTGCGCACGGACGGCTACGGGCGCACGAACGCGCAGGGTGATGGCGGTATGGGCGAAGGGAATCTCATGCCCGTGCCGTGCCAGATAGGCGATGAGCCGGGCGTTTTCCTCATCGGTGTAAAGCTCCGGGGATTTGTCCATTGACACCCGTGCAGCACGGACAACGCTGTCGTCGTTGCCCATGTGGTCGATATATTCCACGCTCATGTGAATGCCTCCAGCGACGGCGCGCGATAGTTTTTGCCCTTTTTGATTTTGCCACGCCCGTCAAACACCGGCAGTCCGTCCTCAAACTTGCTCCAGTTGGAGGCGTTTACCACCTCCAACGCCGCGTGCAGGTCGTAGCCCATCATGTAGGCAAGCCCGACGCAGGTCACGATGAGGTCGCACAGGGCGTCCAGCGTCGGAACGGGCGTGGGGTCGAACTTGGACACGCCCTGCTTCAGTTCGTCGGCGAGGTCGCCAATGTGCGGGCATTCTGCACCGATGGCTTCCGCCAGCTCGGCGGCTTCCTCGAACAAGCAGCCAGCCTGCACCATCTGATTGCGCAGCGCTGGTGTCGGTACGGCGCGGTTAAACCACTCGGCGATGCCGTCCAGCACGTCGTCTTCAGTCCACTCCGGCGTGGCAAAGTATTTCTGATACTCCCGGCGCAGCATCGTGTCCTGCGCGTAGAAGCGGGCGTCCTGTGGCGTGCCGAATCCTTTTTGGATTTCTGGGCGGGCAGACCCACCGGAACACGTCGCCATGTAAGTACCGTCGGCGTCCTGCACGACTGCCAGTTGCAGCCCCATAACGGTAGCACTCCAGACGCCACAGTCGAACGTCCAGTCTAAAGGTTTCATATTCATCTTTTTTCTCCGTTTACGTCGTCAAGGGCTTGCTGATAGCCTGCCCAAAATGCCATCCACGCTAAGTTCACCCGGTAGTCCCGGAACGTCACGCTCTTACTGGTAGCGTTGAGGTCGTAGTTAAACCTGAACCGATAGGCGTTTTTGTATGCACTCACCTGCTGCTGCCATGCGAGGAAGCGGTTGGCGTAGTGCAGATTGTTGATATTGGCTCTCACAGATATTTCTCCGGGTGTATCGTGGTTAGCTTGCCGTAGTCCCTGCCGACGTCCACCTCGCAGTCGAGGACGCCCTGCGGAAACCACGGCGGGCTGGTTTTCATCGCCCGGCAATGGATAATCGCCGCTGCCGCTGCATCCCGTTCTGGCACGACTGATACCCACTCGTCATGTACGTTCAGGTTTATCGGCACGCCTGCTTTGGCGATTTCTAGCGCTTGCCATTTGAGGATGGCAAACGATAGCGCCTGCGTGAGGTTTTCCGCAATAGCCGAACCCCACACGCGCTTCGCCATCCACGCACGTCCTTTGAATTGGTCATACACATAGTTAGTTTTACCATCGTCCCCAGCCTCTTTCCGCAGATTCTGGTACCAAATACGTGTACCGTTCGGCAGAAGAATAGACGGGATTGTCATGCCATGAAAAGAACTTGTACCATCGGCGAAGAACAGTTTATCGTCTGCACCACCAAACCACATTTGCTGTCCTGCGTACATCACATCCAATGCACGCTGGCAAGTCTTCCAGAACTGCGATACCATGTTATTTCCTGTGCGATACGCAGTAATCAGGTCGTCTGCTAAATGCGCGTACTCCCCCAGCCCTTGTTGCTTCATAAGCTGGGCAAATTTAGCCGCCGAAGCCCCGTAGCCCGCGCCCAACACGACCGCCTTTGCGATGTTGCGCTTGGTCTTGCCTTCTTTGGTAGCATTCACACCCTTAGAGTTCTCGTACATGACCTCGTATGGTTCGGCATAAATCTTCGTCGCCATGTCAATGTACACGTCTTTACCGCTGACAAAAACATCCACGACGTCTTGCTGGTTTGCTTCGACTACAAGGCACCTCGCCTCGACCTGGCTTGAGTCACTAGCAAGCACTACGTGGTTCGGAATTGCTTTCAAACTCTGACGCAGCACCGGGTCTTTGGTTCGTTTGGCTAGATTCTGGACGTTGGTGGCTGCCCCTGCTCCGGCTGCATATCGCCCGGTATGCGCCCCTGCGTATGCCAGCATGATGGGCATTCGTCCACGACTGGCGACGTCCAGAAACGTTTGCGTTCTGGTTGCTTCCATACTGGATTGTGTTCCTAGCTTAGTTTCAACCAGCATCCGCACCAACTCATCGTCATGCTCTTGTAGTTCTAAAAATTCGATGTCGGTCTTGCTCACCGCCGGAATCATACACTTCTTCTTTTCGCTCCACTTCATCGGGCATTCCACCCCCAGACTTTCTAGGAGCGCCACAAACTTCGCGGATGACCTGAGATGTTTGTGCAGCTCATCGAGGTCTGAGAAGCCCATCTGGACGGCAAGGGCGGACAATTTTTCGGTTCGCTCCGCTTCCAGCCGCACGGCGTAGTCTTGTAGCAGCGGCACGTCGAGGTCGAATGCGGGCTTTGTCCACATTTTGGTCGTCAGGTCGCTCATCAGCAGCTCGCTCACCTGACACATGGGCAGCATATAGTTGTAAAGCGCATAGCACAGGTCGCTGTCCAGCTTGCAGTAGTCGCCGTAGGCTTGCCATTGCGCCTCGGTCATGTCGTCGGCATGAACGCCTAGCATATTGTGGACGGTGTCGCGTTTCTGCTCCGGCACAAGCCCCTGAGCCTGCATCCAGCCGGACAATTTAGCGAGGCTCTTACCGCCTGCTACGCGGTCTAGCGCGGACAATTTCGCCATGATAACGGTGTCCACGGTGAACAGCGGGTGAATGTTGTAGCGCAGACCTAATATTCCACAATCGAATGTTGAATTATGTGAAATAAATGGAGAAGTCTCGTACTCCCGCACCAGCTCGCGGATTCGCGCCAGTCCTTCCTCCCTCCGGTAAAACTCCGTCGGGTTAGCTCCCACCTTTATCGAGACTCCAATCATTTCAAACTGGTCGCAGCGGATATATTTCTCCGTAGTAATTTTTGAAAGGGAATAATCCTTGTCGTAGTAGGTTTCAAAGTCGATGACGATGGGCAATCCCCAGTTGATTTTGGATGGGTCGCGGTAAAGGTCAGTCGGGGTCATTTGTTTTCTCCTCTATTCGTCTTCTACCGGATAATGGCGCAAGGTATTGATAAGAGCATTATCAATACCGGGCGCAAACGAACCGATACGCACGGCATCTATTTCGTAGCGCTGCGGGACTACCCACACACCATAATGGTTTCCCGGCTCTACTGGGTAGCTGTACACACCCCCGTCATCATCCATCGCCACCCACTCGTGGTCGGCGGGAATGCTGATTTTTACGCCGTAGTATTCGACTTCCCGCATGGGGCGAGGATTAAAATTTTCTAGTTTCATAACTTCACCTCCCGCATACTATCTTTCCAGTTCGCATGGCTTGTAGTTTCATCCCGCCAAGCAACCTGTGTCATTCGCCCTCGTTTATCATGATTATCATAGCCCCAGAAGGAGTCTGATAATATGTCTGGCTGCATATTAAAAGCCATAACCCTCCCGCTACGATTCATAGCTACCCATCTCGCCCAACCGGGTACAATTACGTCCGTGCCGTAGTAGTCTTTGAATATGCGGGATTCTGGGTCTTTAGCCATAAGGAATAGCCGGTTATACAATTCATAAGTAAAATTCTCATCCTGTAAAAACTCCGGCACGGCGTGTTTCATCCAACCGTCCCATGTGGCTTGCAAAGTATTATCTTCAGCCCGATATATCAGGTTATCCGCAAGCCTATTAAGTACATGCTCTTTTGCTTCGTTCGTAAGTAGCCCGTCTGTGTGCAAGTCCCACGCCTGATACAGTTTGGCAGCCGCCTCAGTCATCCATTGCTGGTCACGCAGGCAGTGAACTAAGGTGTCTTTCCAGTTCTCGTCTTCGAGCTTCATACGGGCGTCGATATTCCAAACCTCCCCGCCCGTCATATCCCACACGCTACCGATAATGCACGGTTTATGCGTGAATGCCGTCACCGTACCGTCTTTATCGACAGCTATCCAGTTAGCATTAACATTGATACGTAGGGCATTACCGTAAAACATCACGGTCTTATAAGGTGTTTTAAGTTTCATTTCTCCATCTCCCGTATAACAGCCGCACTGACAGAAAGCACAAACTGTAATAAAGCAACCGCAATCCACACCTCCGGCACAGTCACTATGCCGATAGTGTTTATTAACAATACGCCAATCATCCGCGTACTTGGATACGGTCGCTCCGTAAACACAATCGCCTCCACTTCTTTGTGAAACGTCCAAAGCAAACAGCCTACGGCGGCTACCAGTATCGCCACATCAAACGCTTGCACCCATAAAATGGTATATGATTCGTTCATTTCTGCACCTCCCGTTCTTTTTCTTTTCTACTTGCGGCTACTTCTTTTTGAATCGCCACTACTTCCACTACTGCATTCATAAGCGCTGCTACTTTTTGTTTGAAACCTATTTTCATAATAAGCTCCTTGTTAAAATTTCAAGCCATTCTCTGTGCAAAAGCTATTGCAGCTTCCTTACTAGAAAAGCACAAGCCTCTGCTAAGCCGGTATTTATCGTCATCAATATCTAGCCATTGCGTTTCATAATAACCGTCGTCTGCCGTAATATCAGCGTAATAATAGCGTTCTCTCATACGGACGCCCGGAAGAAAGTTTACTATACGCATCCAACGGTCAAGCAATACTTTCTCTAAGCCCGTAGTCCGTATGCTACGCAATGCTTCTCTGCATTGCTCCTCAATATCATCCGAATATACACCTTTTCGTATCGACTCCCACAAGAATGTGTCTTGATATTGACACAACTCGTCTAGCACAGCGCTAGGGATTTTGTATCCTTTATTGTGGTGCTTGTATAGGGCGACATAAACACTAGCGAAGTAATTAAAAGTGCCTTTGTTATCACTATCGGTTACTAGCTCGATGAGTTTAGCGTAATCCGCAGCGCTTTTTCTTTGCCGCTCTGCCGCTTCTTTTTTAGCCGACGCTAGTTCTTTTTTAAGTGCTGATATTTCTCTTGTAAGAGTTGCTACTTCTTCTCTAAGACTCTCAATTTCTCTCATAGTCTGTTCGTGTGGGTCAAATGCGCTTCTATAAAGTCTTTCGTCGTCTTCCCAAGTATTCATAAGTTCCTCGGCTAAATTAATTATTTACGTTTCCAGAACATCGCGTCGGTCAGTAGGGCGATGCCCGCGAAAGCTATCGCGAACACCGCACACACCAGACTGAAGCACAGGCTGCCGATGAACCAGTCCCATGCGTGGGTAAGGATGAAGTCAATCATCGGCGAGCATCCTCTTGGCGCGGGCTACCGCCTCATCCTGTGAGAGATACACCAGCCCACGACGGAACAGACGAACATCGTCGGTATCGCCTTCCCACTTGTTTTCATGGTAATACCACGACGCACCCGGCATAGGGACGTAATACGCCTGCCCGATACGCAGCGCGTCTTTCAGGCGCGTTTCTTGTTCAGGCTTCGCTGCTGCGACGGCGTCTACTTTCGTCAGGAAGCACTTGTTACGCTTCAGGTGAGTAACGTTCACCGGGTTGCCTGTCCACTCCCACTTGGTGTACCGCTCCGGCTTATTCGGTTCTGGCGTGTAGTAGGTCGGATACATAGCGAACACGCTCAGAAGCCCCTGCACGCGCGCCAGATGCTCGTAGAAGCTCTCGTAATAGCGCGTCGTACCATCCGGGGATTCTTCCAACATAGTGGCGATGACCGGGTGCAGCACGCCCATCGAGGCTGACGTCGTGAAGAATCGGGGAAGCCCGCGTTCTACGCACATACGGATAATGAGTTGCTGCTTGTCTGCGTTGGTGCGAATATCGTCTTTCAGTTTATCCCACAGGGATAATAATTCCTTCGGGGTATACTTGCTAATACCTAGAAAAAGGCTGTAAATATGTTCTTCAGTCATGATTAACTCCGTTGTATTTGTGGATTGCTCCGAACCAATTATGCGCACCCAAAGAAAGCACAATGGAAGGGATTAGTTTGTTGTTAATGAGATAGCCCCAGACGTATTCATCGTCGTAAATGATGCCGTCTTTCTCAGCAAGGGTTTGTGCCCCGTAAACAAAAAGGTGCAGGAATTCGTTGGCTAGATGTGTCGGCACAACCCACGTGCTGCCAGAAAGTCGCCCGCCGGACTCGAAAAAGGTCGCGACGCAGTCGGCGAACTCGTACTCCCATGCGCGCGGAACAGTAGGGGTTTGTTCTACCTTGCCATACCAGCGAAGCGCTGCAAAATCAACCCATGCTGTATGGGTGGCTTGGGGATAATTATCTGCGGCGTTGGTGACAAATAGCGCCTTCAACCACATCATCGCGATGTATGGCATAGTCAGCGGCTCTTGTACCGTTTTATCTGCGTACTTCTCGGCGATTACTTCCGCCACTCTCTGCACCTCGCCTTCCAGCGAAGTGTCGATGTATGCGGGTGTCTCCCTGCCTTCCAGCAGTTTTTCGATTTCTGGCTTCAGCGCCTCGCTGGTATAAACCGTCATCGGGTTGTTCAGCTTGGCTAGCGGTTTGAACCGTTCCAGATACCACGGCACAGAACGCTCGTCCGTGCCGGGTAAACCCTTCCAGCCAATATCGAAAAAGGCTGTAACGATGTGCGGCTTCACAGCATTCCCTCTGACCAACGTTTAGCGTCGATATCGGTCAAGAAACACAAGCCTTTCTCAAAACGGTGTTTGTCTTCTTTGCTTTCTTTCCAGATAGCCATACCCGGCTGGTTGCCTTCGTCCAGCGTGGCGTAGAAATACCACTCGCCTTTTTTGATTTTCGCGGCGAACCGCACCATGTTGCACCATTTCTCTGCCAGCCGTTCGTTGTAATCTACAAGCGCATATCTAATCTTCTGGCACTGGATATACACCGCCGTCGGGAAACAACCGTTCAGGATAGCCTCGCAGACAAACTCCGCCTGTTTGCGCTTAAACAACTCTGCGGCGGCGTTGCGGTCAGCCTCCGGCAGACGGTTATCATGTAGATAGCAAAACCAATATGCCAAACTGGAAAGGTCAGGGCGGTCATCGGTGCGTAAGCCGTAGCGTAATTCGTCGAATACTCCTTCGTCCGGCGGGGGAGAATTAAACGCCCGCAGGAACGTTTTAAGTTTGGAATCATCGCTGTACCTAATTTTGTCGCTATTAGTAATATGATGTGCAATCTCCCATACCGTATAGCGACATTTTAAGTCCACCATCCGGTATATTTCCTCATTCATTTTCTGTACTGCGGCAGCGAGTCTAGTACGTTGCAGCTCGAACTGCGCGCGGATTTTCAGGTCTTCCGCACACGCCGGATGGTAATAGCCCTCGTGCAGCAGCTTGTATACCGCAGCAGGGACACGGTGTCCCTTCAGAATACGTTTCAATTTTTCCAGCGCGTAGGTCTCGGCGTTTATGTGCAGCTCCAGCGCTACTTGTAGCAACGCCCACCAGAAATTCTGCGGGATTCTGCCCGCTTCATTTTTGGCATACTCCAGCCGATATTTAAGGGCATCAAGGTTCATTTGTTTGCTCCTGTTTCGTGTTCGATGAGCCAATCAAGGTATTGCTTGGCTTTCTCCAAGTCCCGCACGCCGCCTTTTTCTTTGTAGCGAGCGAGGTATTTAATTATGTTCCCCCGCAGGAAGCCCGCGTATTCGGCGGGCGTTAGCCAGCTTCGCAGTAGGTCAATAGGCTGCGGGGTCATCTTGAGGTAATGGTCGCCGCCAACCTGATGGCGCGGTGATTTTTCCACGAGGCGCTTCATTTTCTCTTGTTCAATAATAGCCTCTACAGCTTTAGTAAAACCTTCCTCGCGTTCATCCAGATATTCTTCAGTCAGGTCTTTGCGCGATGTCTCTGCAAGGAAATTCCTGTATGTTCTGGCTAGCGCCCTCACCCCTTCGCGGGCGAGCTCATCGTAGTCTTTCATTTCTCCCACCATCTGTTACAAGGAAACGTGTACGCCTCCTTCATGTGTTGCAATAATGTATCCGGTGATGCCCACATATAGGGCGGCACAGGCGACGCTTCGTGTCGATAGCGCTCGCGCAGCTCCTCGTAGCCCCACAGGCAGGCGTAAGCTGACCTAAGCACGGTAACGTGCAGCTTGCCGGGCGGTATCGGGTTGCTGATGGCGTTACGCCATGCGCAGGCGAACAGTCCCAGAAAACCAACCTTAGCAACCGCTGCGGGCAATTCGTCCAGCGCTATGCTCGGGATAACCACCCAGAGGTTCAGCTCCGTGCCGACCTCCGGGTAAACCGCCATGCCGCCCATCAGGCACGGCTCTCGCGCGATGCCGCGTAACTGGCACAGGGCTTCGCACAGCATATCGCCGTGGGTCTGCGATGGGTAGTCGTCATCCGGCACGTGGTTGATGAACCTACGGGACATGATAACGTCAGATTCGGTGTTGTATCCCTTTATCGCTACCAGCGGCTGTGTCATCGACAGCGAGAACTTCACCGTTCGCGGTTTCTCGTTCTTTAACAGCTCCAGCCATGTCAGTCCCCACCCCGCGCCCTTGCGAGGCTTACGGGGCGGTTTATGTGCGCCCATGTCAGCCTCCCATCGCGGCGGCGATTTCGGTTTCCAGTTGCGCAAGCGATTTAGGGTTCACGTCGCCTGCACCGATTGCCGCTGCGGTCAGACTGATAGCTTCCTCGTCGGCGTGGGTCTGTAACTGGGGCGATACTTGAGCCTGAACAGCTCCAGCGGACTGTACAGCGGCTTGCGGCTGTGGGGCGGGCGCCGGTGAAGGCGCAGGCACCGGGGCAGGCGCACCAAGGTCAGCCATAACAGGCGTTTCCGGGGCAGGCGGCGTGATAGGACTCGCCGCAGGGGCAGCTTCTTCCGCCGGTTTTTCTTCTTTGGGCTTGCGGGTGCGCTTGGACTTTTCGGCAGGCGCAGCGGTTTCCAGCGCTTCTACGCGAGCCAGCAGGGCGGCGACGTCCGCGCGCAGCGTGTCGGCGTGCTTCTCGGCAGCTTCGGCGCGAGCGATGGCTTGAGCGGCGATGTCGTTAGCAACGGCTGCGCGGTGGATAGCCGTGTCCAGTGCAGCGAAGGCTTGCGATAGCGCCCCCGGCATCGGGAATTGTGAATCTTTGCCACGGACTACCCAATCAACAATCTTGAGGAAGTTGTTGTACATCAGGTCAAGGGTGTCGCTGTTTACTTTCGAGGAAAGTTGCGTGTTAGGAACTTGGTTTGTCATGGTTACTCCAGTTGTCATAGGGGGTTTCGAGTGTTAAATCTATACGGTTTCTTCCGTTTCGTCAAGCGCGGATTCGTCGTTATCCGGCTTGGCATCTGATGTTTCAAGGGAAAGCCATGTGTCGTGTCGCTTCTCGGCGAGGTAATCCAGAATGACTTTCACCTCTTGCTGTGAGCCAGCGTACTGCTCCAGCAGGTCAGGGTCGTAGATGCCGTCGCGCAGGATGTCGCTCACGCCATGCACAAGGCAGTAGTCCACGGCGTACTGGGTAGACCACGAGGTTAGCCCCTGCACTTTGGACTGCGAGAGGATGCCGTTGTTGTACATGATGTAGGCGGCGACGCCGCGCACCAGAATGAAGTGCAGGGCAAGCGCGATGCGCTTAGGGTCATCACGGATAACGCGCGCCTTCTGGTTCAGGGCGATGCGGCGTCGGGCTTGGGCAATCTCGCCCGCGTTGTGTGGCAGCTCCAGCGCGCGGTCATAGTCGATAAGTCGCTGTTCGGTGGCGGCGAGGCGTTGCTCCAGATGTTCGATACGGCGCATGGCTGTGTTGATGTGATGCAGCAGCGAAGCGTTGATTACTTTCTGTTCCATTTAGTTCTCCCATGATATTTGAATGTAGCGTTTCGTGTGGTCAAGGCGGAAGCCGATGCGGCGCAGATGGTTGTAAAAGCCGCTGTGCAGCCTTCTCGGAAGCGTTACAACCACCGCCTTGTCTAGGTGTCGGGTCGTTACCAGCGTCGGCTTGTAGCAGCCGTCAACCTGCTTCCAGAGGTCGAAACCCAAGTCCTTACGGCAGTAGAGACGCAGGCGCTTTAGCTGGTGATTTCTCGCCAGCACCTGCGCCAGCATGACTGCGCGCAAGGCTTTGGTTTGCTGTCTCGTCATAATCCTAGCAGGTCTAGGATGTGTAGCCATATACCGGCGATGAGAAACAGCAGTACCGTCATGCGTCCTCCCCGGTGTCGCCGTCTCCTGCGTCGCCGCCTCCACCGCTGGTGTCGCCGTCGATTACA
>ERZ772946.62-NODE-62-length-61077-cov-5.23472_pt1 | contig 61077 bp, 80 predicted proteins | sample MGYA00511680_ERZ772946 | MGnify/ENA primary metagenome ERZ772946 (study PRJEB29015, sample SAMEA2737918) | human oral metagenome | biome: human oral; feature: human-associated habitat; material: dental | place: China | collected 2016 ... | reverse complement strand
AGAGGCTAAAATGCGAAAGGTTACAATCTAAAAACACTCAGAGGCTAAAATGCGATATAAACAAGACCACCTCGCTTTTTAGGTTCTTCGTGTGCCTTTTTTCAAAAACGACTCCTAGGCGTAACGTGACGAAAATTTTAAAAATTATGTCACATTTTACCGAATGCTAGAAGCCAAACATTTTCAAATTGTTCATTTTTTGAACGTTTTCGCTTTTTAGATAACGCTTACATGGTCTCGTTGCGACACATACGGCACAAAAAAGGCATGCGATGGGAAGCCGTTTAGTCAACACATATTGCTAAAAAGCGAAAGGTATAAGATAACGAAAATATAGGGATGATAGCCTAAAAAGCCTATATATATTAATTATTTAATTATTTAATATATATATAGGTCATTTCGCCAAATTCGTCATTTTTCGCTTTTTGGTTTCTTCTTGTGCCTGTTTGCTATTTTTCGAGGGGTGTTTTTTAATTTTTTGGAAATTTTTCCGATTTTCGCAGTTTTGGGCGGTTTGTGAAGCATCCACGTTTACCCTGTCACTTTTGGAATACGTCGAACCCCCCTCGGATCGGTAAAAAACAGCGGTCAAACAGCCCCACAAAGAAAGTAAAAAGCAAAATTTGTTCGTAAGTTGTTGATTTAATTAGAATTAATTTTCACTTTTTGGCTTGTTTTAGTGCCTTTTTAGGATTTTTTGAACAGCCCCACAAAGAGGATAAAAAGCGTTGTGGATCTAGCGATTGGGCGTTACATTTTCGCAAGTTTCCCGCCGATCTAAATCTGTTTAAATTTTAGGCGATCAGTTAAAAATAATGTAATTATTTAGTTTTTAAGTGTTGACAACATGGAGCGATCTGCTATACTGTGCCACATAAAGCGATCGCATGGCGGAAGCTGAAAAATAATTTAACTTTTTTACTAATAAGTGTTGACAAATAGAACTTAAAAAGCGATAATGTTAACCCTTGATAAGCAAACAAATAGGAGCAAACAAAATGACTTACGATCAAGAACAACGTTTTACCCGTTTATCTAATGATGTCAACGGGAATCCACGATTTTACATAGGCGTCTATGAGTTAGCCAATCTTGCTGGCGCCACGGTGGCAGAAGTGGAAGCGGTAGCTATAAAAGCCGGCTTTCGCAAATACCGTGGTAAGAAATACGGCGCCGGCTACGTCGTCGTTAGCTATAATTTAAATAATTCATTAGATCATCTAGAAGCGCAGTTAGAGAGAGCAATGTAGAAGTAGGCTAATTCAATGCGCCTATTAATACAATGTTTAGGCGCATTTTGTGAGCTTATTTTTAACTAAAAACAAGGAGACGATCAATGTTTACCCAATTAAAGCGCCTGAGAGACGGTCGCAGACTTAAAATTTTAGTGCATTGCGTGCGTCCGCAGAAATACCCGTATTCCGTGCAGGTGGTGGAGCTTTATAAATACAACGGGCTGGCGGTGGAGAATAAGATCTATTCATTTGAGTCGCTTGCCGAGGCTAAGGCATTTTATGCGAAAGCCTTTGAGGTGCTGACGCTTGCGCAGCGAATTGAAAAAGCCGAGGGCATTTTGCGCAGAATTAAACGCAAGATCTACGATTTTGAGAATACGCATGATGATTTTGCGCCGGAAAATTGGATCCGTGCAAGAAGAAAAGTGAGCGCATGGTTAGGGCGCAATATACCGCAAAAAGCGGTGGAGCGTCGGGATGTGTTGGATGTCTATTATTTGTGAGGAGTGAGGGCATGAATGAATTTGAATTGAAAAATGTAGGTACTATCTTAAAAGTAGCGGTTTACGAGAGAAATCGAGAGCTACGTATTTCGATAGACGACCCGACAAATCAATGTATGTCGAACAATTATGAGGGGGACTATGCAGCGATTGAACTCACATTTGAGCAGGCGAAAGCATTGGCGCAGTTTTTGAATAATTTAGAGGGCTTAAGAAATGAATGAGAAAGTTTATGAAATAGCGGTAGATGTAGCGGATCTAGCGTATCCGCTACAAATTGAAAGAGAAATCCGCCTCCGCAGCCGATTAGTGGCGGTTTGTGGAAAGAAAGCCATGCGCATGGCGTTCACGATTGAAGGGCGTAAGAATGGGCGATTTGGGTCGGCTTGTAAGTTTATTGACTTACCCGAAGGCGGTTTGCTACCCGATAGCGATCTTGTTTACCGTGGGTTATTGGATGCGTTTTGTAAACTGTGGGGTCGGGAGCGTGAGGATGAAAACACGGAATTTATTAGCTTTCGCATTTCGCTGATGGATTATGACGTAGTCGATCCTTATAAAGACGTGTTCACGATTAGTGCAAAGGGAGATTAAAAATGACGTTAGAAGAAATTTTGAGTTTGATCGAAGAAAACGAACTAGGGCGCGATGTATTTATGCACCTTTTCAGAGACGCTTCTTTTGTTGCCAACCAGTTGACGGCTGACGATTGCGCCGTCTATGATGCTGACCTTGATGAAGTAGTCAATGGGATGGCAGCAGATAAAACAGAAGACGAAGGGAAAGCTGAACCCGTCGCCGAAACGAAAACGGAAGTTAATGCGCCAAAGTCCCAACGTTTTGTTACGCTGACGACTGGGCAAAATTTTTGAGCGAGGAGCCGTTTGATAATGGCGCATATATTTACTTTACAATCAAGGCTGAGAGCCTAAGAGATGAGGAGAATTAAAAATGATTACATTAAAAGAAGAAAGCCTAATCGTAGGTGGCGTTGAAAGAAAAGAAGACAAAATCGCTGAACGTGTGTTTGATCTACTAAACGAACGCCTAAGTGATGCCGTTGGGCAGTACGGGTGCGACTTGCATAACTACTTGTTCAATGAGGAACAAGCCTTTATCTACTATAACACAGCCGAAGACGCTTGCGAACGGGTAGGCGTGTTTAGTGCTATCCGATTAGTTAAAAAGTATGAAGAAGATCAGTTTGGCGAAGTAAGTACAGAAATTGAATCATGTAAGATCGCTAATATGTTGGTGTATATCTACGGGGAATATTTACTACAGGTAAGCAATGCCGTGGATGAGAAGCAGTGGGATCGTGAGCTGACGGAAGAAGACCTTGCATTGATTGAGGGGCGTATCCAGTCTTGGTGTGATGAGAATTTGCCACAAAATGAGCAGTATCGCACATTGGATGAACAGGTTTGGGACTACTACGGGAGCTATTAAGATGGAAGGGAAAGAGCCTAAAATTGACAGCATCCCGGTGAAGTTTGACGTTTGGGACACGTACTACCACGTAAAAGACTACGGGGATAAGGTTGAGGTAAGCATACCTTGCCGGAAGTATGGGAAAGGTAGAGACAAAGAGAGCTGGACGTTGGGGCATTACACCGAAGAGACGGTGAACCCTGAGTTGATGGCGATGATCCGAATCATGGTCGCCAGTGGTAAGCCCGCCGTCTTTTCAAAAGAGGGTATGGCGCACTTCGACATGGTGCAGGTAGTTGTAGGGCTTCTGCTGGCGTATGGCTGGCGAGCAAAAGATTTTGAGTAAAAACAGAGGAGAAAAAAGATGAAGCTTTTAGATGTGTTAAACGTTGTTTGTAAGGAATACAGCTGTATTGTGCGAGGTGCTGAACCGAGAGAGTGTTTTAGTAAAGTCAAATACGCATTCGACGGATATCATGCGTTCCACGGTGAAGTCTTAGAGTTTGCCGTAGATGACCTCATAGAGAATGAACGGTTTTTAGCATACGTATGCGATAAGGTAGACCTTAGTTATACCCGCGTTGAATATGCAGGCAGACATTACGCTCAATCTACGATTTTGCGTGCGTTGCACGAATACGAGGTGCGATACCACAACGAAGACGACCCGATGCTGGACGAAAATGGGATGACGGCATTACAACGTTTGGCAAGCCGAAATTATGTACCTGTGTATTTGGAGGCGGAAAGCCTTAAGAAATTATGCACGCACATGAAAGCCCTAGACGAATGGATGATGGCGACTAATTTAGACTCCCTTGAGCCACAAGATATTCATTCGGCGTTGTACTTGATGGATAACGTGCGGTTAAGAGCGTATGTGTGGATGCCTGACGACTACCCATTCGTAGATGTGAAACTATAGTAAGTAGGGCGGTAGAGCTATGCGTATTATACACGGCAATAAAAGCTTAGAGTGGGAAGCAGACTATGATTTGTTTGTTATTACCATGACACGTTACTTTACGATTGGTAAAGATAAATTTGAGTTAGAGCTTGATCCCGTTGAGGGAGAAAAACTTTACCAAGCGTTAGGGAAATGGTTGAAGGGGACGAAGCGTGAACACGACGATGCCTTACAAGATAAAAACGAATAAGTGGACTGGGAGACCGTACATACTTTTCCAGCGCCACTTAACGAAAGACCGCTATCGCTTTCTACATGGTGAGCCATGGATGCAAGACGGAGAGTGTGTGTTCAAAGCAGCGCATTATAAAGGGCGGGTGGTAGTGTGGGTGTTGATGGGTAAGCGGATAGATGATCTAGCTTACCTGAATGTAAAAACCGTAGATGGGCTGAGAGATGGAGATTTTGATGCCCTCTATAAGATAGCAAAAAAGATGGAGTAAGCATGAAAGTCCTAACACTTAAACAATTTAATGAAAAGATTCGACCTTACGGGTTTAAAGCCGAAGCTAAGAATTATGGCTACCACTACCTGATTCGTTGCAGAGGGTTTAGCGTGAGTTACTACCCAACTTCTGAGAAATGGGTTGGCGGAAACAATCGCGTAGGTTGCGGATTAGCGTCGTTTCTTTCCTACTTACGTAGTATTACAAATAAATCGCTGTCGCTTAAGATGCCTACTCATGAGTTTATCTGTAAGCGTGTGTTTATGACGACATTTATTGAGGCAATAGACCTTATGCCATTGTATGGGTTTGATAGTTTCGCTGAGTGGTATAACCACGCAATGCAAAGCCCAACGGATGCGTGGATGACGGCAAAAGATGGTACACGGTTGGTTGTGTTACCGGAATGGTGTGGCGCACCAGCGAAAGATGTAATGCGCCAAGTATATATTGATATTGAAGACCTGATCCGAGCTATTCGGACAGAAAATGTGGAGATTTAAAAAATGAGTAATTCAATAGTGCTAAAAGGCGAAGAAGCCTACAAAAGAATGGCGGAAATAATTTTCGACGCGTGTTCGTTACTGGTAAATATTAAGCTGACCGAAGTAGTAGCGAGGGCTTCGTTTAAAGCCGGTATACAAACTCAAGACAACTCACAGAAACCCGGTATTTTTACGATGCACGATGGCGTGGCGGTTGGGGACAGTAGCATGGTGTTTCGACGGTTGATGGGAGAGGAGTTAGGCCCTATTGTAAAGAAATATGTTAGCGTTGAGAAAATGTGTCCATTCCAAGTCATTAAAGAATTTACTCAATTAGTTGACGGCATCACATTCGAATTTATCTAGGGTGGTGTTATGGCTAAGAGTAAGAACCGGCGGAAAGACGGGAAGGTCGTTAAGGTCGATCATAAGCAACGTTATAGACGGATGCTGGCGACTGAAATCAAAGACTTGATGGTATGTAATATCGTCGATAGACGTGAGGTAGTTGACGGGGAACTACGAACCGCTATGACCCCCCGTACACTGGTGTATAACCGCAGACTAAAAAAGGTTGTACCAATCACGAAGGTGCAAGAGGAAGGCCTTAGAGCTGAGCGTTGGAAGTGGAACATTCAGACCGGTGTAGTATGTCGCAAGCAAGACGGCATGGTGTATCTAGATCGTGAAATGAATACGCAGACTATCTCAGAAGTATTGCTGACGGAGATGAACGACCATGTAACGAATATGCTGGTCGATGCGTGGACGCAAGCGAACTCTTTACACGCTTTGACGATGTTTTGGGTGGCGTGTCCGTATGAGATCGACGACATTCCACAAGAAGCCGTGTTGGCACCGATGTGGGCGTTTAATGTAACCGGCAATATGCTTACGCAATATGAACAAGAAACGCCTAATTTAGATGTTATCCACTTCCGCACCGATTATCTACACGAATATGTAGAGTGGTTCAATAACCAACCGAAATTCGCTAAACGTGTGAAAGAATTGCGTAATGTGCGGTACTGGTTTGCAGCAGGTGAAGGCAAAATGAAAAAGGGTGAGCTTTCAACGTACCGCCAACGCCTCGTAGATAACACAGCCATTGAAGATCCAAGTTTTGGATATGACAAGTTTAACCCATTCGCTACGGTGCAAGGCTTTATTAATTGGGGTGAACACGTAGGGCGCATGGACGGCGTAAAAAGCGGAAGACTCCTTAATTATTTTGAAGAAGTCCCACCGTGTTTAAAAGTCTATGTGGCGTTGGAATATGACAACGGCGAAGTGAACAAAATCTTGTTTTACAACGAGGAGGGAATGAAACGTGCGGAGTCAATCTATGATTAGAGACGGTCAACCGGCATACAAGGTCGTAGTTGAAGGCGGTGTTGAGAAGGTAGTTTACGTGGAGAAGTTTTGTGCGTGGGCTGAGATGTATGCGATGCCACTTAAAGAGCCGGTAATACTTGGTGTGTTTGCTACCAAGGAAGAGGCGGAGGCTCACTGTGGGACGATGGTTGAACGACTTCGCCAAGAGTTTGCTAAATTGAAGTTATAATCATTGCAAACTAAAAAGTAAAAAGTTATACTTGCACCATGTTATTATTTATCGGTGTTAGTATGGAATCGAAATTTATGTTACAGCTCCCTAAGAATCTACGAGCTGACATCAAAAGAGAAGCACGACGACAAGGTATAACGATGAACGACTATATCGTAACTGTGCTTACTCAATTTGTTGATATACAGAGAGGACAACGTGAGCGAAAGAAAGATTAAGAAACTTTCCGAGCGAGTTAAAACCAAGTTAGTGCAAGAAGGTGATTGCTTGATTTGGAAAGGCGCGATGGTGGGTCAATCACCGGTTATTGGTGTGCGACAAGAAGACGGTAAATACCGAAACTTAAATATCCGTGCCTTTCGTGGAACGAAAATCTATGAAGGTACGACATTAACCACCATATTTAAAACCTCATGTGGGAATCCACGTTGCGTGGCGAAAGAACATATTATCTTAGGTTCACCTTTAGCAGGGCGTACTTTCTTCCGTGCCGGTGCGAAGAAAAACCTCATGGATGTAAACAAAAAAATCTTCGACCTGGCCGTAACGGTGGCAGCCGAAGACATGGCGGATGAAGTGGGTCTTGCACCGACGGCCATTCGGAAAATCTTGGCGGAGAACACAGCGATGTACCCGTACTTCACAATCCGCTTAGCGGAGCATTGTAACCTTGAAGACGTAGCGGAATTTAATGGTACGCAGAATGCCGCACGTGAAACGTTTAATGTCTCGCAGTTCGCTTGGCGTTTTGTTAAGGGAAATAAAATGCAAACTGTCTGTGATGAAGAACTGTATATTAAGTTGTTGGATGAATGCGAAGTACGTGGCTCACACCTTGTTTGGGTAGGTGATACGGCTGGTGGTACACCGGTGAGCGGTGCGTTGGGAAGTAAACGACGTGATGCGTTTAAACTGTTAGTGGCCGCTGTTCACGGTGGATCTAAATCCCACTTGTTTGAAGGCTGTAGTTGTGGATTCGAAGGGTGCATTAACCCATTCCATGTAGGAGTAAAAGCATGAACTTTTTGAATAAATTAAATCCATTTTACTGGAAGAAAGTGGCGGATAAGTGCAACGAACTTACCACGGATCTCGTGAATAAGAATACACGCCTAACCGCATCTAACGTTGAGCTAAAAGAAGAATGCAGAGCCTTACGTCAAAAGGTAGAAGCATTCAATATAGACTTAGCTAATCGCCTTAACGTTGAGGATTCTGAGTTAGCTAAGCGCATCGCAACCGGCGAGGTTAGCGCAGTTGAAGCGAAATTACTCTTAGATTTACGCCTTCTACGCGATGAAACTGATAATGCGAATGAATATGCGAAGTACGCACAAGAAACGTTGACGGCGGAGCAACAAAAAGTCGTAGAACTACAAGCCACCGTTGATCGACTACGTAAACAGAACGATAAATATTTTGAAATTTTTGCTGGCGTAGGAAAAGATGAAGGCATCCTCCTTACAGCGTCGCACCGTGGTAAAACGATTGTGTTAGATTCACCGGATGTAGAGGAGAAATAGTTATGTCAGATGGAATACTAACGGATGTTTCGTCTCTAAAGAAAACTAAAGTAGATCGTTCAACATTGGCTGTACTTAGTAGTATAAAGGAGTTCATCGCATCAGAATTCATGAACAGTTCAAGGGTTTTTGTATCGGATTCAGTCTTTGTCGAATATGGATGTATGGATAGAACAGAAGTGTACGCCGAATTAGAACGGAAGGGATACCAAGTAGAAGAAATCCAACCTTGCCGTGGTGAAGAAGGCGGTATTGTTATTAGTGGGTGGTAGGATGGAACGCACCGAAATTACACTTGACTTCGAAACCTACTACTCAAAGAAAGATAAGTATTTTTTGAAGAATAAAAACAGTGGATTGACGATTGAGCAGTACATTCGCAATCCGAAGTTTGAAGTAATCGGTCTATCAGTTAAAGTGGGTAATAGACCGTCGGAGTGGCTATGCCCTCACGAGATCGAAGAATGGTTAAACCACGTAGAAATCGCTTACGGTTGGGACAACGTAAGATTAATTGCTCACAATGGGCGGTTTGACTGCGCAATTCTTGGCTGGATTTATAACATTTATCCCGGCCAAATTGCTGACACGATGCTTATGAGCCGAGCAGCGCAGTTGTGGGACGGTAACTCACTTGACGTAGTAACACACCAGCTACGCGACGTTTATAAGTGGGGAATTATCCGTGATGACGCCGGCAACACAACGTGGGGTCATCTAAGCGAAGAAGAAATGTTACGCTCGCTTGATAAAGGCGATGAAGTAATAAGCGCGGATGGCAAGCACTTAATGGACTTCACGGATGAAGAATACGATGCTTATTCTAAGTATGGATGTACGGACGTGGACTTGACGTGGTCGGCATATAACTGGTTTATGCGTGAGTTCAAGTTCCCTGAGCTTGAGATTGATGTTATGACTGCCACAATCGAAACGTTTACTTATCCGGTAGTGGAGTTACACGAACCTGTACTTAAAGTCGTACGCGACATGGTAAATGGCAAACGTGATGCGTTACTAAGTAAAGTTGGTGCAACGCTTTCAGATCTTCGTTCAGATGATAAGTTCGCAGAACTACTGCGTAACTTGGGCGTCGAGCCACCAACGAAACTAAATGCTAAAGGGCAGACTAAATATGCCTTTGCTAAGAAAGACCTTGATTTTCTACGCTTACTCGAACACGAAGATCCAAACGTGGTTGAACTCGTAGAAGCACGGTTAGGTAACAAGTCATCACAGGCGGTTACACGGGTTGAGCGGTTCTTTGAGTTGGCATCACGTAACCCAATGCCGATGCCTTTAGAGTACTACGCAGCGCACACAGGGCGCTGGGGAGGGGCTGACGCAATTAATGTTCAAAATATGAATCGCAACCAGCTCGTCGATAAGACTACGCCGGTAGGAACGAAAGTATTTTACAAAGACGCAGCCGATGCAGTCGTTGCCGTACTAGACGATAACAAAGTACATTTGGCCCGTGCTGGTGTCGTAGAGAACGACGAAGAAGAACTCCACATCATGGGCCTTCGCGATGCAATCAAAGCGCCGAAAGGTAAAAAACTTGTGGTGCTGGACTGGAGCCAAATTGAGTTGCGATTTAACAGTTGGCTTTGGGGTGAGGTGTGGATCTTAGACACGTTAGTAAGCGGTAAAGACGTTTATAAAGTAACGGCTGCGATGACCTACGGGATCGAATACGGTGAAGTTAACAAGTCTCAACGGTTCGTTGGTAAATCACAACAATTAGGTCTAGGTTATGGTGCCGGAAAGAACGGGCTTATCGTGGTAATGGGTAAACGTTCAGAAGAATTCACCGAGCAACAACTACAATCATTTGTTAACTCTTATCGCCAATCTGCGCCGAATATTAAGCGTGGTTGGGACAAGTGTAAAACGATGCTTAACGCTATGGTACAAGGTATTGACGTAGAGTTAGGCGATAAGAACGAATTGTTTTATTCGGTCGGTAACAAGATCATGCGCCCGAATGGCATGGCGTTGACATACCGTGGCGTACATCACCGGCCAGGTGAAATGGGTAACGAGTTGTGGTTTTGGGGTAAGAACAAACATACCAAGAAACCTGACTGGGAAAAGACGTTCGGTGGAAAAATCGTTGAAAACATTTGTCAGGCCGCGTGTCGAGACATCGCAGCGGAGAAAGTCGTAAACCTACGCAAGAAGTTTTTTGAACGTGGATTCACTCGTGATGATGCTCATATCGTGATGACCGTTCACGATGAAATTATTGTGTGCTGTAAAGACGAACTGGCGGAAGAAGTATTCGACATCATGCAGGACGTGATGACGCACTCAACTGGTTGGTATGCGTCGCTTCCGTTAGCGGTAGATGGTTCAATCGCACAACGATACGGGTGTGCGAAATGATCAATAAAATTTTTAATGAAAGTTGTCTTAATACATTGGCGCGTATGTCAGACGACAGCGTTGATCTAGTGATAACGTCTCCACCGTACAATATGAATCTTCGTATTCGAGACGGGAAATATTGCTCACGTCAGATTACGAAAGAGTTTTCGACGAAGTACGATGGGTTTAGTGACAATATGCCGATCGCAGAATACTTTGATTTCCACTTGCGCGTTATTAAAGAACTTCTAAGAGTGGCACCCATTGTATTTTATAACGTACAAATCGTTACCGGAAGTAAGCGAGCGGTATTTAAACTTCTTGGCGAACTTAACGAATATGTAAAAGACATAATTGTTTGGGACAAAGAGAACGCTCAACCGGCTATGAGCGAGGGCGTCTTAAATCGACAGTACGAGCTTATAATTGTGTTCGCAAAACGCGACGCGATAAGTCGTAAATTTAATTATTGTAACTTCGAGAGAGGTACATTAAATGATGTGTGGAGAATTAAGCGCGGTAAGAAAGTAACTAATCTACACGGCGCAACATTTCCGGAAGAATTGGTTGAGAAGATCCTCACAAATTTCTCACGTGAACGAGACGTAGTTTATGATCCGTTCATGGGAACAGGTACAACGGCCGTAGTATGTAAGAAGATGAACCGTCGCTTTATTGGGAGCGAAATAATCACCTCATATGTAGAGGTGGCAAAGGAGAGATTACAAAATGATTAAGATTCAATTTTCACTTCTCGCTGACGTCAGCGACGTAGAGCTGCTTGAGCGGATTATGGAGAAACTAAACCTCCGAGGGATGCGCGGTAGAGTTACTTTAGCAAAGCGCGACGAATGGCCTAGCCATCGTCGTGAGCTACGTGTGGATGTAATGCCACGTGCAGGACAAGAGAGCCACATGGCGAAGAAATTACGCCAGTTGGAACAAGACGGTAAATCATTGGTTAATGCGGTGGTGATAATCGCTGAAGTAGGTAAATAAGATGGCAGCTAAGATTAAATTTAGTAGTTATGCAACCGAAGATATATTATTCGCTTTTGCAGACGTTGTTCGGACTGCGCTGGGATTTAGTGAGCGCAACGAGAACATGGTGAGAGTCGAGGTTAATGGGGAATCAACCGACTGGGTAGACTATATTCTTGTTTTAGATTTTCCTCTAACTACGGCGCAAGAAGCGACTATCTATTTTCTGATGTGCGACGATAAGTACCGCATCCAATGGTCTGAACTACATGAGGAGTATCGGTAATGAGCGAAGTAACATACAAACGTAGAACGGAAGTCCATTACAAACACGATGGTAAAGTCTGGAGCGAGGTTGATACCGATAAAATCGTTACGTTTGAGAACTTAGATTATGGTGGATTCGCAAGTGGCGTATTACTCGAACTGGTAGATGGTAACGAATGGCGCGTCGTAACCGAATAATTGTTCTCTCGAATGAAACTGATAACCGTCGATGTCGAACCGCCGTCGATTAGCGTTATTGTCAAGTTACCGTCTAATTCAGTTTCGAGTCCGAATGAATTCCTAGCCTCGCTATGTGAGGCGATGGACTTCAATGGTACAGACCAGGTGAATTATCCAACTTGGGTAGGACAGCGCGAAAGTTATCTCTGCGCGTTTGTGATCAAAAAAGGTCATCAGCCAATAGACGTTTTACTGAATAACGCAGCGAAATGTTTTGAGGGGTTAGGTGCCACGTTATGCGCCGTGTCTTCGCCGGAGGGAATTGTGATCTACGACTTAGAATCAATCCGCGCACTAGACCCACAGCTACACCTATGAATTAAAGGAGAGTAGGAAATGGAAGCACTGTTTGCCGTAGGTATTCTCGTAGGCGTGGCCCTTATAGTTAAGGGTATTAAAGTCGCCAGCGTAGCGATGATCGTGCTTGGAGCCGTCTGTATGACAGCGAATTTGGGAAGTTTATTTATGCGTAAGGATTAAGAATGACAAAACAACGAAGTGTTATGAACTCCATTCGTGGCAGTAAGACAGCACCGGAAGACAAAGACTTTTGGGCTACCCCGAATGAGATTTATAACGGGGCGTTAAAGTATTTCGTACAAAAGGGGTTACTCGACCCACAATCTGTTTATGTTGGCGATGTGTGTGCGAGTAAACATAACACTAAGCACACGCGGTTCTTCACTGAGGAACAAGACGCGCTACAGCAAGACTGGATTAAGTTCGTTAGTGCTGTACGGTGTAACGGGGTGTTATGGTGCAATCCACCTTATAGTAGAAAACAAAAGGAACGCTTTATCGCAAAAGGCGTCCACTTCGCAGAAAACGTGAAGTTCGATGGGGCAGGGGTAATCATGCTACTACCGGCTGATACATCGACAGCGTGGTTCAGCGAGTGTGTTAAGCACGCCAAAGCGGTGGCATTTATCTGTAATGGGCGTATCAGCTTTATCAACAACAGTACCGGAGAACGGACAGACGGTAACAATACCGGTAGCGTACTGGTGCTGTTCGCTAAACGCGATAAGGATCAAAAAGTAGCGCGTACGTTATATGTAACGCGTAGCAAACTAGAAGAACTTGGTAAGGAATAGAACATGGCTAACACTTACTACTCACATCTAAGAAAAGTAAGAAGTAGAACGGTTACTTTTGATGGGCGGAAGTACCGCCACGACGCCTTAAAAGAATATGAGGGTCAAATGGTGGATGTAGATAACGCAGATTTAAAGGATCTAACGAAAAGAAAAATCTACACACGCGAAGGTAAATTTATTTGTGAAGCAACAATGAAGGAGTTAGGAAATGACAGAACTTAAACAAAAACCAGTAACAGTTAAAGTATGGAAGTTAACACGCGATAACGTCGCTAAAGGTATTCCGGAGTGGGTAACATTCGACGTGCTTAAAAAAGATGATGCACCCGATAGTTTTTCACGTATGGATTTCGTGATGGTACTTAACACGAAACTCGTCCACGTGTATGCGCAGGAAGGGCAATATGTCGTGTTGCTTGCAGACGGTTATCTACAAGCCTGGCCGGAAGAATTGTTGCAGTTACTATATGAACCAACAGAAGGATAGTAAAAGATGGCTAAGTTTCTTGAATTCAAACACTATGGGAAGGATAGCAAAGTTTTAATAAATAAAAACGCTATTATGTCAGTAAGCCCTCACCATAACCTCCCTGCGTCAGTGGTAAGACTACGTTATAACAAAGAATTCAACATCGCGGAAAGCGTAGAAGAAGCTATTGCAATAATTAAAGGAAAGAAGAATGGCTAAACTAATCGCATTTACCGCCATAGAGGAGAAAACTGTTTTGATTAACCCGGCCCACATTATCAAAGTCCATCCCAACGGTAATAGTGGGTCAATGATCGTTCTTAGTAACTACGAGCCTAATAATTCGCAAGTAGTTCATGTTGTACAACCGATTGACAAAGTAGAACAAATGGTAAACGGAGCAAACTATGACTAAATACGTCAAAAAACCAGTAAAAGTAAACGCATGGCAACTAACAAGCGAAAATGTCGAAGCCGGTATGCCAGACTGGCTCGACTTAGACAAGGTTCATATCTTCAATGGTGGCGCACCTTTCGCTGAGATCGAAACGCTTGAAGGTTTGATGACAGCGTCCTATGGTGATTACATCATCCAAGGTGTTAAGGGTGAATTTTACCCTTGTAAACCGGATATTTTCTTAGCGACGTATGAAAAGGCACCGGTACTATTGAAGAACGGACAAGAAGATTACTCCGTTCTAGATAATATTACGCTCACTGGAAAGCTACGCGCAGCTAAGGAAGCGTATCAGCGCTTAGGCCTGGAATCCTACAAACGTACGATCGAAAAGCAAGTAGAAGGTAAAGGCGTAGTGTTTGGCAAAAGCGTGATTACCATTGAAGGTATGAAAGGTGAATATTTAGTTTCAGATATGGAAGAGCAACTATCGCGTGCATCGTACGTGCCATTCCCAATGCTCGCCATCCGCAATATTAAAGTGAACGGGGAAGTAAGTAATAAATTACAGTACGCCAATCGAACTCATCCGGTAGTAACAGTAGTCGGTGAGTATGTAGAAGGAACGAGAGGAGGGGTTGTATATGACTAAGCGCGAACGCCAAGTAGCGAAGATGATTACTTGCGGTATGATAACGTTAGCTGTACTAGCAGCCTGTACCGATGCGGAAAGAGAGCGTATTGTACGCTTTAACAACGAGACTGATATTGTGTGCTATTCGGGGTCAGCTACACCGGTGTTTACCGACAGATCTACGGGGCGCGTGGAATACACAGAGAACGGTGGCGGTGTGTATTACAAAAGCAAAAACACTGGTAAGTTTGTACAGTTGTACATGGACTGCGTGATTACAGGGGAATAATAGTATGACTAAACATTTCATGGTAGATATTGAGACTTTATCTACAGCGGTAAATGCCGTGGTATTAAGCATCGGGGCAGTCGAGTTCGATCCATCTACAGGTAATATTGAGCGTGAGTTCTATCGCGAACTCAGACTAGATATGCAGCGTGATCGGCATATTTCAGGAGATACCGTTCAATGGTGGGCCAAGCAGTTAACAGAAAATAACGCGGATAATATCTTAACGAATCCTAATTCGAAAAAACTTGACCCTCATAATGCCGTGTTCAGCTTGGCAGAGTTTTTTAAATGCAGTACTTATGGGGTTACTACGCCGGAAGAATACGAAAATATTGAAGTGTGGGCGTGCGACCCTGACTTCGACTTGGCGATCTTAAGTAACTTATATGAATCATTATACCTAGTGGTACCGTGGAAGTTTTGGAATACTCGTTCGGTGCGCACGGTGCGAATGCTAAATAAAATCGCCGGTATCGAGGTGCCTAAATCACCTGTTACGCATAACGCGTTGGAAGACTGTATCCGCCAAGCGAGAGAAGTCTCTGGTCTGCTATCGACGTTGCACCGGTTAAGTCAAAACAAACAAAACCTCATTAATGCTTATGACGGTTTGGCAGCGTGCCGTAAGTTAAAAAACGAAAATAACTTACTGCCTAATGTGGATAATGTGCTGTACCAAATCGGAAAAACATTTAGCTTACCGGAGGAAGTGGAATAATGATGAATAACATAAGAACCGAACTACTCGAACACACGAACGGGGTAGAAAACATAAAAGCAGTGCAATTAGCTTTACATACGGATAGACAGAACCCCCATAATGTGTCGTTATTTCATCTTCCGGAAGGGTATAGTAGCGAACAACTACAATCGTTCTTATTCGAAATAGATCGTATGTACGATGCAGGGTACGGAACACAAGAATTGTACGGTTTTATTTGGTGGAAAGATGGTACTTGGTCTAGTCGATTCGAATACGATGGTTCAGAGCGATGGGAGCATCATGTACGTCCTACTTATCCGTTAAATCGCGAAGAAATGTTGGATTTAATATGAAATTAATGCCCCAATCGCCGTCGTCTGTAAGTACGTATAACACTTGCCCTAAGCAGTACCAGGCGAAGTACATCACTAAAGAGGTGGTGTTTAAGTCAACGGCGGAGACGGAGCGTGGAACCCGTTGGCATAAGCAGCTAGAAGAAAGACTGCGTGATAAGTTAGATTTACCGGAAGAAACCGCCATTTTTGAACCCCTGATCCGCCGGTTAGAGCTGATGAAAGGTGAGAAGTTAGCCGAAACAAGATTCGGTATCACCGCAGATTTTAAGGCGTGCGATTACAAAGCGCGTTGGTATGGTGGTACGGCAGACGTAGTGGTACTTAACCATGAAGAACGCAAAGCGGTTATCTTCGACTACAAGACCGGTAAGGTCAAGGACAACGAAGATTTCCGTAAGCAGCTTACTAACTATGCGCTAATGGCGTTCATCGCATATCCGCATATCCAGCAGATTCGCGTGGCGTATATCTTCTTAGACGCGATGCAATTTAGTCCGATTGAACACGGAAGAAAAGGATTACTGTTCAAACGATCTGATATGGAACAGATGAAAAGCGACTTGGCTTTAGACATCGAACGTATCGCTTACTCCACGGAGAAGAACGAATGGTTGCCTAACCCAGGTGGATTATGTCGCCCTAACAAACCAACGGTTAATGGTGGGAAACCTTGGTGCCAAGTTAAGTCCTGCCCTTTCTATAACAAAAGGTAAAAAACTATGACAGAACAAAGATCTCCACAAGAACGCTACGCCGATTTCATTAACAAAATCCGTGCGCAGTTTAATAAAAACGCAACGCACTTACAGGCAGCAGACAGTCGCTTGGAAGCGCAGGACTACGAAGGCTTCTTAGCGCACTATGCCGGCTTGGATAAAGAAACGTTGGTAGAAATTGTACAAGCGCAGCATATCAAAGTAAATGAGACGTATGGTCTTATGATGCAACGTCAACAAAACTTGGAAGTCATCTTACAAGACATCGCACACTGCCAAGACTTCGTTGCTTTCGGTAAGTTAAAAGAAAAAGCGCAAACGATCTTAATGGCGCACCAACTACAACGACGTGGTATGAGCGATGAAGAAATTGTAAAAGCGTTGAACACCGCCAATGATGGTGGTAAAACTATTATCCAGCAGTAGGTGGCTTATGAACTTACATAAAAAATTCTTAGAGTGGCATTTTCGCCAATATCCGCCTGAGCATCATCACTTTGAATACGACCAGTACACGAATGGTAATTTTAAAGATTGGCGTGTACAAAATCGCTGGGAAGCCTTTCAAGGCGGATATGAAGCAAGAGGAAAACGAACGATGAATAAGTTAGACATCGCTATGAGCGAAGACCCTTGGTGGCGAGGTTTTAAGTTAGGTGTGTTCGTAGGTATGGTAGTTGGATTCATTCTTGTAGGAATTTCGGGGTAGATTATGGCTAAGCAAACTCCAGAGGGGAAAGTTAAAAAGAAACTCATAGACTTTCTAAAATCGCTAGGTGGCGATTGTTTTTACTATATGCCGGTACAAAATGGCATGGGGCAGACAGGGATCCCCGATGTAATGGCAATTATTAAAGGTGTGCCGTTTGCGTTTGAATGTAAAGCTACACCTAAACAACATCCTACGGTATTGCAAGCCTATGCACTTGACCGTATTCATAAGGCGAGAGGGGTAGCGTGGGTGGTTGACAGTGAAACCGTCGAATACGTAGTACAACATATCGAAAGATTTGTAAGTATGGCTAAAACTATGGTTTTAAGCGATGACGACTGGATTGAGGATCTATGTAAGGGCGAACCTGCTTTGTATCGCTGGAAAGATAAACTTAAACCTTTGGAGTTCGACAATGGCGATCTGCGTTAAAGACAAGAAAGCTATCGTCTTAAAGGTGAGAGACCCTTCAAAGTACACGGAAGTACTTTCACAAGCTGGAATTAAATTTAAACAAGACGGTCATAACCTGGCCGTCAAACATAATGTCGATACACATAAAATCCTTGGTAATCTCGGTGCTAAACTCGAAGGATTAGAGCCTATGCGAGTACAGTACGCCTATCCCAAGTTGCATGGGATGTACGACCCGATGAAACATCAAGCAGAGACAGCCGTTTTTGTCTCGCAAAATCCGAAGGCGTTTGTACTTAATACGCAACGTACCGGTAAAACTGCGAGTTGCTTATGGGCCGCAGACTACTTGATGAAAGAGGGTATCATAGACAAAGTGTTGGTGTGTTGCACCGTGTCGAACTGTGGCACATGGCTTAACGAAGTCAATGCCATATTCGCTAATCGTTGGGCGATGGTAGCACGTGGTAGTGCGTCAGTTAGACGATCTGTTCTGCGTCAGAAATGCGACTTTCATATTATCAACCATGACGGTATCAAAGTTGTCGCTGATATTTGGGACAACTACTTAACGGATAAGACACTTCTTATCATCGACGAAGCTCGCTTGTTTAGTAACCCTAAGTCTGATCGTTGGGCGGTCATGAATGATATGGCAACGAAGTGTAAGTATGTATGGGCTTTAACCGGTACCCCACTCTCAGGTGGCCCAGTGGCAGTGTATGGATTTATTAAGTTAGTCGCCCCTCACCGTGTACCAAAAACAGTCGGAGCTTGGCAAGCCGCTACCATGTTCAAGGTCGGTGAGCGGAAGTGGGTGCCTAAGCGTGGCTGGGAAGATATAGTGTTTAATGCACTCCAACCTGCGATTCGCTTTAACGCTGATGATGTATTAGATCTACCACCGTTGCAGATGATGTACAACGAGGCGGAGCTTACACCGGATCAGCAAAAAGCCTATGACAAGCTCCGTAATGAGGGAGCTATTCCTCTTCGCGAGGGTAAAGTCTCAGCAGCTAACGCAGGGGTGTTAGTGTTTAAGTTGCTACAGACGGCAGCAGGTGTGGTGAAACTTGATCAAGATGGCAACGATGATACCGCGGTGTTGAAATTGCCACCGAAAGGACGGCTTAAAGTACTCGATGAAATCATTCAAGGCACCGACAACAAAGTTATTGTGTTCGCTAGTTTCAAAGCGGTGGTAGATTTACTACAAGAACACTGTAATAAGAAGTACGGTTCGGTGTGGATCGATGGTCGTGTAACCGGTAAAAAACGTGACGAAGTCGTTCATAAGATTCAAACCGACCCGAATATTAAAGTATTGGTGGCACACCCAAAGACCACTTCGCACGGGTTAGAATTCGCGGTGGCCGATACGATTGTGTGGTTCACGCCACATCATAGTTTAGAGCTTTACGATCAAGCGAATAAACGCATTCAGTCTAAGCTACAGAAAAACAACATGGGTATCTACCATATTTTCTGTACTCCATTGGAGCACGCAATTTACCGTAAACTTGCCAATGGTAGTGAAGTGCAACAAAGTTTTCTTGAGTTATATAAGCAAGAAATTGGTTTACAGTAAAAATTTTTCAGTATATAATCACCGTACTTAACAACAAAGAGGGCAATTATTATGGCAGGAAAAGGTAAATTCCTTTATATTTTTTCACCCGGTATGTCTAACGAAGTCACGGACGAAGAACACCGTATCTACATCGGTGATAGCGCCAAACACATGGACGAAGGTACGCAGTATTTTCCGTTAGGCAACTTCTCTACTGACGACTTACTAAAACTTAAAGCACAAATTGCTACAGCATTAGAATGTCGCATGGACTTAGACGACGTAACTGAGAAAAACTTGGAAGCGTTAAAAACAAAACTGCGCAGTGCGAAAACAGAAGTCATCGCGCAACTAGCACGTCAAACATTAGATCGTTTAGACGTTGTGGCCTCCGATGAAAAACGTGCGAAAACACGCTTGGCTATCATCGAAGATGAACTACGTCATCGCATGGAAGAAGACGGTTCCGCAGAGATGAAATTCACCGGTGTACTTGGTGTCTCTTACAAACCTGAGACCGTCTATAACGTTGGTGAAGAAGGCTGGACTCCGGTATATAGCTCAATCGTTGCAGACAGCGTAGCGCAACAACTCTCCGACGACGGTCTAGTTAGCGCAATCGCTAACAACCAAGACGTTGCTGAGTACATTGTTCGCGATATTGCGGAAGACATCGTCGGAAGTATCCGAGATGGATTACGAAATGCGGAAGCATTTGCGATTTTACAAAAGCGTTTGACTAGTACAACGCTTAATGACTTAACTAAGCAAGGTTTAGATCTACCAAACGGGATAGAGCAAAAAACATTGCAAAAACTTAAACTACGTAAACTTAAATAGGAGTGATTATTTATGTCAAACTTAATGGTAATTGACATGGGTGCTTTACCCATCGCTTACGATGATGAATTGGCCCAGGAACTAACGAAAGATTTAACCGCAGGTCTTAGCGGAACGTTTGTACGCGCGCCACGTTTAACCATGGGTAATAGTGGCGATTGGGAACTCGTTACACCGGAAGGTGAAGCGATTGATTTAGGTCGCGAAGTTAATATCGTTATTGTTGACCAACGCAAATCTAACTCTCGTATCCATTACGAAAAATCTTTTGATCAACAAAAAGAAGAAGGTGAGTTTGCTGCGCCTGATTGCTACAGTACCGAAGGTCAATACCCGGACACTACGGTAGAAAATCCGCTTTGCGACAACTGTAAAGACTGTGCGTTTAACAAAATCAGCGATAACTACGAAGCCGGTAATCTTCCTTGTAACACGTATCGTCGACTTATCTGCGTATTAATGAACGAAGACGGTACATTCTCTGATCTGGTGGTGTTAGAAGCTAAATATAAATCTCTTACTGATAAGACCGTAGTACGTGAACGTTACGGTAGCTACAGTTGGTATATGCAGGTACTAACCAAACAGGTGCATCCAGTAACGAAAAAACCTATGCCAATCCCAACCCAGTTCGTTGTAACGAAATGTACATCTCTACCTAAAATGGAAGTCGCTACGATGAAGTTCGGTCTTGCGTCTAATGCGCAGGGTGGTTACTGGGTGTTATCCAACGAACAACGCCAAGAAATATTGCGTTTGAAAGATAGCGAAGAAGTACAAGAGTTGTTACGCCCATTTAACGCTGCCTTCGAAAACCCTTCTTCCGCCGGTCGAATCCCTGTAATTAATGTTGATATTGACGAACCGGAAGAACAACCGAAGAAAGAAGTCGCGAAAGAATCGGCTAAGAAATCCGCACCAACTAAGAAGGCTCCTGAGAAAAAAGAAGCACCTGCTAAGAAAGCTCCACCGGTTAAGAAAACTCGCAAGGTTGTGTTAGGCATGGAACACCCTGATGTGGTGAATACAACTGAGTATGACTATGCGGAACTTAAAGAATGGGCGGATGACGCAACGGAAGACGAAGTACGTGAATTCTTAGCGGAAAACTTCCCTCAAGCATTAGAGCCTGTAGAAGTCGAAGTGGAAGATGCCAAAGAAGAACCTGCGGAAGTTCCAGCGAAGAAATCTGCGCCTAAACGCAAAGCAGTAGAGAAGAAAGCCGAAGTGGCGGAGAACGTGGTATCTAATGATAGCAAAGTAGATGGTGAATCCGTGAAACAAGCCGAAGCATTGGCAGAAGACTTAGGCGAATTTGATGACTAAGATTAACTTATTATAAAATACTTCGCGGTGAGAGCAGACTCACCGCATTTTCTACCAATAAAGAGGGCAATATCAATGACAAACCCAATCTCACGTACAGTATTCATAATGTTGTACCTACTTACATCTGCTTACCCGCATTTTAAATTGCCCGATTGCAGAGTAAGATCTGACTTTTGTTCGTAGGTGCAACATTATGAATACTCTAGAACACCTATCTCGCATATTACCAAGCTCCGGGCTTAAAGTTATGGCTGTAATGCAACAGCGCGTTGATAACAACGGAGACTTAGTATTCAAGGCAGACGGTTCCCCTTCGCTTACCACGCGCCATAAAACATTTAAAACGGTAGAAGACTTAGCTAAACGTATTGGTCTTATGTCCCATTCCAGTAACACAGTTTACATGGCTTTGGGAGGCTTTGACCCTGAACGCAGTTTTATTGATAAAGAGTTCGAAGGTAAATCCTATAAAGGATTCTCGCGCAGTGCGGACTTCACAATCGCTTTTAAGGCCTTTTGGTTAGACTTGGATGTCGGCGAAGATAAGTATGCCGAGAAAAAAGGTTATGCTTCGCAGTCTATGGCGATTGAAAAGCTATGGGACTTCGTCCATGCCATTGGTCTGCCTGACCCTATCGTGATTAACAGTGGACGTGGCGTCCACGCTTACTGGGCGTTAGAAGAAGAAATCGACGCGCAAAGTTGGTTTAAGATGGCGAAAGTGTTTGACGCTATTATTAAGCACTACGGTCTCTACGCTGACCCTGCGTGTACAATGGATAGAGCGCGTATTCTACGACCAGTAGGCACCATTAACCATAAGAATGGTAAACGTGTAGAGCTAATTTCAGACGCACCGGACATACCATTCTCCGCTTTCGTAAATGCGCTTAAACCTTACTATCGCGAACACAAAGCGGAAATCGAGGCTATCAAAGTTAAAGTGGTTGAGTACGTCAAAAAAGACCCTTCCTCTTTCGTTGATCAAAAGCCTAAGCACGCTAAGTACTTCTTAAAACGCTGCCAAGTAGCAAACTTTACGCTCTTTGGGGATAACCCTGTAGCTGAGCCGGTGTGGCGTGGTGTACTTGGTGTAATGCGCTACTGCGAGAACGCAGATAAACACATCGAGACCTTACGTCGCAAGTGTAAAACTCGCTTTCCGGAAACAACTCGCTTTGACGAAGACCGTACCGCAGAGAAGCTACAACGCTTCATCGACATGGACATGGGGCCTACGACTTGCTCTTACTTCCAACGTGAATGCGGTGAGCTATGTGAGGGATGTCCTCATGCGATGGAAGGTAGAATAAAAACCCCTTTAACTTTAGCTGAACATTATGAAGAAATACCCGTACCGCAGTACAACTTGGAGATCGGAGCGTTGGAATACCCAGTGCAATCGCAGAGCGCAAGCGAGGGAGAACGCGGAGATAAAGTCGCAGAGACTAGCGGAACTACAAGTGCAGAATCGAACAGTAACGGCAGCGGTAATGGCGGAAGTGATAGCACGCGTAATGATGGAACACCGCAACCACCGTTCCCGTACAAACGGTCTAATAAAGGATTAGTTATCCAAGAGAACGACCAAGAGGTTGTGTTCTTCCAAGGCGACTTGTTCCCAATCATGACGAAATTTGTAGAGGTCGTGGACGGTGAGCAGAGCGTCATGGTTAAGTATATGTTGCGCATCGGATTAAACGGGCAGTACCAAGAGATTTCGTTCTTCATGAAAGACTGGTACGCACCTGACCGTCTAAAACAACGCTTGGGTATGGTCGGGGTATCTATTAAAGATAAACACATGATAACGCTCATTAACTACTTGCGAGCTTATCAGAACGAGGTTCAAGAACGTATGACAGAAGTAAGACAGATGCAACACTTCGGGTGGGTAGATGACACCCAACAGTTCTTACTAGGTAACAAACTCTATCAACGAGATGGCGTAGTTACTGTACAGCCACATCTTAACATTAAGAACTATTGTCGCTTGTTCCGCCAATCCGGTACCTTAGAAGGATGGAAGAACTTAATGCGACGCTTATCGACTTACGGGGCAGTAGAGCAACAGATCTGCGTGCTGAGTAGTTTTGGTACAACGCTTATGCGCTTTACTAACTACAACGGTATTTGGTTACACTTAATGACTAAACCGGGGTACGGAAAAACCACAACCCAAGAAATGATGAACGGGATATGGGGACACCCTAGCGAGCTTTTATTAAACGCGAAGGACACAGTCAATGCCATTGAGGAACGGTTCGGGCGTTGGTGCAACCTAGGCGTAACAATCGACGAGCTATCCAACCTCGATCCACGTGTTACGTCAGACCTACTCTTAGGTGTAACGCAAGGGCGTACAAAACGTCGCTTAGACACTAATATGCGTGAGCGTATGGATAATTTGTCGTGGCAACTTATGGTGCTATCGAGCGGTAACTTCTCGCTTATTGACCGCATCAATACGGCAAAAGAAGACGTAGCTGCCGAAATATCACGTACATTAGAGTTTAAGTTGCCTAAGCCTGTACTATCCGTCCACGAGGGTGAGCGTTTAATTAAGAACCCGATCCGTGAAAACTACGGTGTGGCCGGTGCGGAATGGATTAGTAACCTTGTAAAAATCCCACAAGATGATATTCAGGCTTTGATCGACACTACCATTGAGAGCTTTAGTACACGCCTTGAAGCGACTTCTGACGAACGCTTTTGGATTGTAGGTTGCGCTGTTATCTACGTCGCAGGGGTACTCGCGAACAAGATGGGATTAGTCGAATGGGATATGCGAGCAATCTTCGATACGCTGATTAGTATCGTGGAACATAACCGTGTATCACGTAATACCTACGAGTTTAGCCCTACTGATGTGTTGTCTAGCTTCTTGGCGGATAACATTCGCAACACCGTGGTAACGGACGTTGGTCTTCAAGAAGGACAACTCATGGTTCGCATGGCCCCTACCGGCACCTTAAACGTACGCTACGAGCAAGACAGTGGCATGGTGTATATCCGCACCTCCGCGCTGAAAGAATACTTGTCAAAACGCAACATCGGTATTAACTCAGTCAAGGATGCGTTGACACAACGTGGGCTGCTTACCCATGCGAGCGCACGGCTTATTCTATCCAAGGGCTTACCTAACACCACTGGTCGTACCTACTGTATGGTGATTAAAGCCGACGAACTCGTGAAGTCCACCTATAGTAGCCTACTGGAGGACGCAAGTGAGTAACTGGCACGCGTTTGGTAAGAAGGCCGATACGAACGGGGGGAGTGAGAATACTACCCCTCACCCGACGATGAATCTACATTTAGTAATTCGTAAGGACGGTAGCCAGCGTATTGAGCAACTAGTTGAGTACCGAAACAGCAAGGGTCTTGTTGTAAGTACAGAATGGGTAGAAATACCGGTAATTTATGAATAGGAGAAATTAATTATGACTCAGATTGTATGGGATGGCAGATTCCTCATAGCAGACAGAAAGTGTTTCCGTGGTACGACCGTATTCGCAGCACCGAAACTACGTATTAAACACAACGGTACACAAAGCACTGCGTTCGCTTTCGCCGGTACCTATGAAGAATGTAATATCGCTGATCAGATTATGATGGCGGAAGACAATCGCGAACTTGTAGAACAAGCGAAGTCTATACTTACAGACCCCGCAGGTAATTGGCAAGGTATTTGCGTGGAAACGCAGGTGAATGAGCAACCTAAAGCTTATTTATGTAACTATCTAGGTATGCGCGAAGAGCTCCCAGCTAACGCGTTCATGGCTGTGGGTGCTTGTTCAGATGAACTAACGATCGCCTATCGCACATGGCAAGCGATCGCTGCTAACCTCGACAAACCGGCTCACACCCTATTTGTCTATGAACCTACGCAGCCGGAAGAAGAGGTAGAATTAGTTAAACGTCGTGCTACGGCATTGGCGTGCTTTCTACGAACTGCATTGAGAGGATCGTACTACGACCAGTATGGCTATCCGTTTGATGTTTACGACGCAATTACGGGGAATACATTATGTGTCTAAAGATGTGTCGTTACTGCGGCGAGATGAAAGAAAAAGACCAGTTTGAGCGCGGACATGGTGGCAAACCTACAAATAGATGTAAAGCGTGCGCTACGTTTTATTACAGAAAGAATTACCGTAAAACTGAAAATGGAACGAAAATTCTACTTCGCGGACGCGTAAATTCCTTGCGAAGATTCTGCGAAGAGCGAGGGTTAGAACTCACAATATCCGTCAAGAAAGGAGACGAAGAATGGACTTAAATGGCGTAAAGGCGTTACCCACCGGTAACATTATTAATTTCCATAACCCCGGTGATTATAAATTCGATATAAGCGAAATCGCACAGCTACTTTCTAGAGTGGTGCGCTTTAACGGCTTGGGTACGGACGTGGCCACCCATAGTTTGTATGTGGCAGAAATTCTACTAAATTTAACGGGAAACCCACATATAGCGTTACTCGGACTATTACACGACGCGCATGAGGCCTACACCGGAGACATCACGTCCCCAGTTAAACACGTCTTGGGTAAGAAGTTAGAAGACTTAGAACGTATGGTGCAACGTGCTATCCTTTGGCAATTAAATGCGAAACATGAAGATGGATTAGGCGCAGAACGCCTAATTAAGATGGTTGATCTGTTAGCGATGCGTGAAGAATTAAACGCAATGGTCGCCGTAGGACGGTATAAATTAGACGACCAAGGAGTATGGGAAGAAACCCTACGACCCGTCGCTGATATAAAAATTCATTGTAAACCGCAATTCTCGTTGCAACGCGCCTACGCAGCCGACTTTATTAACTTTTATGACCGTCTATGCGATCAGATAAGTGACGTCTCAACCACTTATACAACTATGGAGCTATCGATCTTCGGTGAGCTTTGTAAATTTAAGATCGCCTCTAATGCACTAATTGCTGAAATACGCTAAGGAGATAATACAATAAAAGAGGTACCAATCGAAGTTAAACCAATTTTTAGCGCCGATAACGAAGAGGAAGTAGTGAAAATGACATACATCTTACGTCAACTACTGCTTGTACGGAACGGAAATTATACTAAAGATGACCCTTTTTACCTTGCAATACAACGTGAAAGAATGGGCGAGATTAGCGAACTAGAAAGTAAATTAGACTCCGCTATGATACAACTAAGATTCATTCCGCCTCCTCACTCCCCGGAATACGCTAATAATGTAGCCCCGTACCCGTATAACATCTCGTTCGAAATTTTTACTCGCTGTTATAGAGCCGGCGCTGAGATAAAGATCCATAATATCTATCGTGAAGATAATACCGTTTATGCGGAAGTTACAATCCTTAATTACCTCGCATCGAAACTTATCTACAAGAACAAATCAAAGAAACCAGCTACCAACGCTATGGCGACACAGGAACACTATGTGTCCTCACGCTAAAGAATGGTTATACCGTTACCGGAACAAGCGGATGTATTGACCCAACTATCTTCGCAGAAGACATCAGTGAGTGTATTGCGTTTGATAATGCGATCAACAAACTTTGGGAAATCTTAGGTTACGGCGAAAAACAACGCTGGTATGAAGAAGTGCAATTAAGTTGGAAAGAGCGTGTTGAGCTTGAGTTCCGTCAACTAGACGACCGCCTAAGTAAACTACACGCCTTATTATTCCAAGAGGACGGCGTGTTCAATCCTCGCCCAGAGTTCATCGCAGAAGACCAATGGGAGCTAATGAAATCGCAACACACTGCGATGCGTGCTTACGCTGACATCTTAGCGAAACGCCTACAATAATTAACGAAAAGGCCGGGGATTAACCCGGCCTTTCTATTTCATCTTCTTATTCAACCAATCTTTAACGAATTTCCGTGTCATACTTGGGAGCATCTGCATTATGACTTCTAATACAACGGCTCCACTCGCTCCACCGACCACGGATAACAACCCACTCAACCACTGGTTAAAGCTAGATCCGAAGTGGTGAGCAATCGCTACTCCGATGAATACCCCAAGAAGTACATCAAGCAATCTAGGATATAACGTCTTTTCTCGGTTGAACTCTACACTCGCTTTGAACGATCCTAACACTGCGCCAACAAGAATGACAATGTCGTCAACATAATTCGCCAATTCATTGATCATTTATCCCCTCACATCGTAATACATATAGTACAGCGAGCATAAACCACACGCTTAATACCGTACTTACAACTAACTGTATATCGAGTGGGGGATATTCAGTCGCATACCCATTCGCAATTATTGCTTGGTGCAAAGATCCTAACAGTAACGCAAATGTCTTGAATATTTGGTGTGGCCGCCCATGTGTTAGCAAGCCTAAGCAGGCGAATACCACCGCAAGCGCACACAACCAAATACCCATCGCAATTTGCGATTGAACAGCGGCGGGGATATTCACGGCCTCGATGTTGAACTCTTGAATGAGTAGCAAGACTACCCACAATACACTGACTAATGTATTTAAGACCTGCGCAGGGCGCGTATCTCTACCGTACATTAAATACAAGATCGTACAAGCCATAGAATATCCCTCATGTTATGCGGTGAAGTATCGCGGTTCGGAAACGAGATTAAACGCCGGAACTACAAAGCGGTAGTTAGGTTCTTCGCGATCTGCGCCGGCATACGACACGTGAACGCGATACAAACCGGAAGGCATTGTCGGTAGCGCAGAACCTTCAAAGGCGAAAGTATTGTCACCTCCATTATAAATCGCTAGTGTAGTAAGGTCGAATGTCTCCGCCACGGTACCTTTCCCTTCTACGAGACGTTCAAAGCGAAGTTTTACATCGATACTTTGCCATGTTGCAATGTCGCTATCTTCTACCGGTGTGGTATGAATAACAGTACGCGATAATGGCGACGTTGGCATCTCCACGCCGTTGGCCGTAGCATTTACTGTAGCGTAGTGTTGTAGTGGAATGACGTAATTCACTGTTTGCGAAGTTAAGATCGGTTTATCCGGCTCGTATTCTGAAATCACTTTTGGCGAGGTAAAGGTCACGGTACGTTCGGCTTCCGATAGCGCATTAAACGCTTTAATCCCTTTCACTGGCCCGTTGGTGGATAAACTAAACTCTTTAATCTCATGCAGTTGCATAGCTTCGGCGGAGATAGTGATTTTAGTTTCTTCCGGTGATGCCACGTCTTGTAGCTCCGAAGTAATATTGATCGTGTTTGGACGTGATTCGCCTCGTTGTCTCAACTCCAATTTCTCAAGACGATAGATTTCGTTCGAAGGTGGAATCTTCACAAACGTATATAAGAATTCTGCGAAGTGGGTGTCCGTATCTTCGGGAATATCGACCTCTTGTAGGGCTAACGACGGTGGTGTTTTTGGCTGTTCATCCGGACGTGGACGAGGTGTAGATGGTCGCACGCCAAGCGTTGCGATGTCGAACTCATATCCGCAACATCCATCGGGTTTGGCTTCAAGTGGATTGAATCCAATAAAGTTGTTTACTACAACACTCATATTTACTCCTGTTTTGAGGTTAAAGAAAAGGTGCCTCCTCGCGAAGGCACCGTATGAACTTAGTTAGGAATGGTGTAACCTAAGAAATCACCGCTAAGTAAGGTTAATTTGATTACTTGCGTATCTTCTTTCACCGCATCGCGACCGATTTCATCGATCACATCGCGAACGCCGAGGTAAACACCGTCAGATTTCTTCGAAAGTAAGTTACCTGCTTCTTGCGACAGGGAAAGCAACGCTGCCAATGAGGTCGAGGCTTCCTGACGGTTTTCACCATTAGCGTCAGTGACAATCGCTTTTAGCTCGCCGGTTTCCGAATCGTAACTTAACGAACTAACGTGAAGGTCAATATTATTACCCACTGCGACAAGTTTATTGCCACGGATAACTACCGTAGTACCGTCCACGGCGACATTTAGTTTACCGTTATCAATTTCAAGACCTTCGCCCGTATTTTTATCGGTAATAACCTTATGTTCAATCATCGTTTATACTCCTTAATCTTCGACGATTACTTGAATGTATTTCGTGTTCACAGAGTCCGTAGATTTCGCATCTGCGGCGACTGTTACACGTCCTGCGGAAATAGCCGTCTTACCTTGCGAAGTCGCTACGTCAGCATAGTTATCCGTACTTGTAAACTCTACAGTCGCAGCGGTACCGGCACGAACCGTGATGATAAGTTTATCGTCTGCGGAGGCAGGGCTAGATTTACTTATAATGGGTTGAATAACACGACTTCTATCAACAGTAACAGACGATGGGATAACCTGCACTCTCTCGAAGGAATCGGAGCGAGGTTTATTCTCAGACTTGTAGGTAATTGCCTTTTTCGTCGTACACCCCGTCGCATTAGTTACGTTGATGGAGCGAGAGACTGTCGGTACGGTTGCAAGTACTTTATAAGTCTGCCATTTACAATTCGTACCGGTAGGGCGGCAACAAAAAGCAAAGATCGCAGTGTCGGCGGTGATCTCAAGTACACCGTTTGCGAAAGTGAAACCGGCGCTCCCTGTTTTCTCTGCATTAGCATCTGTTTTGGTGGATACGTTGTTATCATCCCCATATACCATCACCCCATGCGATGTTGTCCCATTGCTTAGGATTAGACTGTAGAAGCCACTCGTACCGTTCGTCGCATAGCCAATAACGGTCGAAGCGCCATCCAACTTAATTCGAAGACCTTTAAGTGTGCGTCTCTCAGCAAACACATTCATCGCTTTGGTCTCTGTGAGGGTAACATACGTCGAATTACTTGAGACTAAAGGAACAGCTTGCACCAACACCGTATTGTGATCTAACTCCGTTGCTGTAATTAACGGACAATCTACACTCGGAACGTAGGTGTTGTCTCTCTTAATTTGCGCAGAAAGAATTAATGTCGCGGTGTTGTTTTTACCGTCTAAGTCTAAACTGGTATTTGGGTTCACCGCTGCGGTGAATTGGAATGTACCTGCTTCGCTTGGAACGACTTTAAAGCGAACCGTGAATGTACCACCGCTGGCAAGACCTTTAATGTCGTAAGAAAGTTCACCGGTTTTGTCGAAAGAATCAACGTCTTGTTTAGCTTCGCGGATGTCTTGGAGGGTATATCCGCCACTGTTAGGCTTGTTGATAACTAAGTTAGTTAGGTCGTTTTTACCTTCGCCGGTGTTGGTTACGGTTACGACTACATCGAAGCTATCATCCGTAAACGCCGTTACTTTGTTCGCGGTGATACCCACCCCGACCTCTTGGAAAATGGACTCAAGCGCAGTCAAGCGAACACATTGTCCGTCTTGTTTTGCGAGGACGACCGTCCCTTTTTTCCACGCAGCTTCCGGTAATTGGTCGATAGCGTCGCAGTCTAAACCTGCACCGCCACTATTAACCGCTTCGAGCTTATTATCGCTATTTACGCGAATTGTCGTTCCGTCAGCTAAGACATTTACTTTCTTCGCCACTGGGTCGATACCCAAGGCTTCACCTAAGTCGTCACCTGTAACGACTTCTTTTTTAATCGCCATATCTACTCCCTATGGTTGGATCGCACCAACTCTTGCCCCACCGATACTATTTAACTGCTCAAACTTCGCGAGGGCATCTTCCAAAGTCTTAACGCGTGCTTCTAACTCCGCGAGATCCGCAGCCGTTACGACACCTTTAAGTGTAACAAGACCGGTAATAGGATTGACCGAGAAGTTATCCGCACTCAAGTTGATCGTAACCGGATTATTCTTCGTACCGTCGCCTTTGATCGGCAAGTATGTCGAGACACCGGTGCCATCACATGACGCGACTTGCGTACCTTTTGGCAACGCAACTCCCGTACACCCTAGCAAGCCAGGTTGGAGTTCGCCGTCTTTAATCAGTTTATTAATGTAGTTCTCGACCTGGTCTTTCGTCATATAGACCACATCGCCACATCCTCTGCAAGCCATGGTTGCCCCCTATTTTTGCTTAATAGCGCGAACGATTAAGCCTATTACACCAAGCGCAGAGACAAAGTAAGGTTTCCATGCTTCCGGTAACAAGCTCGCGATTGACTGTACATTATCAGAGAGTACAGGAGTTACCGCCACAGCAGACAATACCCACGTACTCCATGATTTTGCGTAGTCTTTAAAGTTGAAAAATTGCATAGCGCAATCTCCTATTCGTAGAACGGCACTTTTTTGCCGTTGATTAACATAAAGCCCGTAGGCTCACCTAAAACAGCACCAGCTCCGCCAATAAGCGGGGGGATAACTTCTACGTTCACCGTATTTGGCGCGGTAGTCGTATTCCCGTAGGTACCATCAACTCCGTTCTCACAACAGTCCGTTTGGCAATCAAACGCTGCTAACAGCTCATCGCTAGGAGTAAACGTTACACAACTTCCGAGAGGGAACCGGCGAGGTTTAGTACCACTCAAACCACGCTCAATCGCGATGTTACCTTGGAAGTTTAAGACTTTTACGACTTCATAGCCGGTAGTGTCTTGGATCAATAATGTCGTCCAATCGTTCGGCGATAGACGGTTAATAATTTCGGTTGGGTTAGAGAGCGGAATAGACTTATCATCCGCCTCCAAGATCGCCGTTAAGTTACCCACATAACCCGGCATTGTCTTTGCGACCATGTTTAGCCTCCGCAACAAGAATCATGTTCAGGGATGATGACGTCTGCGACTTGTAGTTTATCGCGTTTGTCGATTTGGAACTTATACACCTCACACCCTCTCGCTTTAACGGTAGCTACATAGCGACCATTGCAAAGCTCAGCGAATTGGTTATCTATGATAAAACGTACGTTCCCTTCATCGTCGTAATCGAACATATCATACACTAAAGTTAGTGGTGGTTCACGTTTTATCTCTACACGTCGGAACTCTCCGCACGGTGTATAACCATAACAGTACTCAGGCGGTTTCTCGCACTGTAACGGTGTGATGTGTAACGACAATTCATCGTAGCACAAGTGCGCCCCACTTCTTCGGAGGCGCAACTTTATTTCATTGGTACGGCTATCAGCTCGGTAAATCATTCGATACCCTCTATTTCTCTAATGGACTTGATAAATGTTACGTTGTCATTAAACCGTTTTTCTTGCGACGCTTTCGTATTTGATAGCGCATGGCGGTATTTCGTAATTGACTTAAGTAACTTCATCTCTTTGTCGTCTAACTCATACCCGTTCTTCTTCAACCAAGTAGGCGTTGGGTCGGTGTTGTCCTTACCCTTCGCTTTGATTGCGATTGCGGTTAAGTCGCTGTAACGATCGTTCATGTAAGTCTGCGACATCGCATAGGCGATTTTATCCCAACCTCGCTCTTTGCGGTAGCCTGAACTCACCCCTAGTATGGCCTCCCAAATAGACTGCTTAGGTTCGTCTTCAACCACGGCGGTGAGGACTTTTTGAAATACCCCTTTAGTCCAACCTGTAACGAGTACTTTTGTTTCTTCCGGTGTTAGGTTGGCTCTAATTCCCATGAAGTCCGCGTCATAAAGTGCGGTTGATATGCGCCCCCATGCTGGATCGGTTGACTTCTTACCGGTATCAGGCTTGTAGTCCTTAAAGCTCGCGAGTTGTGAGTTAAGGCGGTTGCCGAAGTTATCCAACCCCATCGCCGCTAAAGTTGGATCTTTAAACGGCTCAGGTACAAGTGGGAATAACAACAACGCCGCTTTTTGGAATGGCGTGCTACCGTGGGCCACCGGAATAGATAACGGAACGGCGTTATCAGACAAGCTGTCGATGATGAAATCTTTCGCCTGACCAACCGACCATGCACCGGTCATCACCTGTACGGCAGATACACCTAGTGCATTTTCTACGTTACCGGCACCATATTCCACTGGGAAACGAATAGCACCGTAGCCACTCTCAGAACATCCGACCACAATCGGTACCTCACGGAGTAATTGGTATGGATTCATGCCGGAGATTGGGTTGCCTAACTGTTTTCCGTTATCGTCGCAAGCGAAGTCGGCAATCGCTCTCGCAAGTAAATTAAGTGATACAGCGATTGCCACGTTGTTCACCATACGGGCCGTACCTTTAGGCGACCATTTGTAGCCAGGTAAAATACCCAAAAAGCTATCATCAGGGTTATTCGTTTGCTCTAAATAAGCGTGTTGGAAGGCTTTCGCACCTTGCGCAATAGCATTACCAAACATGGTGTAGTTACGGATATAACCCATTAACTTACTGGCACCTCGTTTGTTGAAGTTCATAAAGTGCAAGTTCGCCTCAATCGCCTTTTGTTGATCCATGCCAAACGTTCCGGTGAGCAAGTCGTACATCATTAGCGATGATACTAGCTCTTGCGACATTGTCATCGTGGACGCTGTATCGAGAATCGCCTTCGCACCATCAACTAGGCGTGTAAATTTCTTGCCGGCAGCAAAGCGTAATTTTAAATCCGTACTGGTGTTGATCAAGTCTTCAATCCGCGAAGAAATACCGCCTGACTTGTACATCAGTTCGAGTTTGTCTAATTCTGCTTGTACGGCGTTACGCTTAGCCGGCACTAAGCCACTGAGTAACGTTGCCGCTTTCTCTGCGTATGATCCATTGTCAACTAAGCGTTGCGAAAAGAGTAACGCTGCCTTCTCTCTTGCGAACATTTTTAGTGGACTCATGAGCGTCTCTTGTACTTTGTTCTTAGTCAAGAACGCTTGGAGCTTAGTCGCTTTCGCATACGTATCTAATGCCCCGTTCGATTGGAACCACTTCTGCCCCTGTGGCGACATCGCTTTTACAAACGGACTAGTCTCTGTAAAGGCCATTAACTGATTGAGTTTCTCGTTGTAACCTTTGTAGGCGTTGATAACGCTAAACCCAAACGTCGTGGTAAGACCAGCCGATGACAAGCGCGTTAGCGATGACACAAGTGCCGGAATCGCTCTTAACACGAGGTTATCCGATTGTGTAAAGCGAGCAATGTTTTCACCGAATAATGCGCGGTTGGCTTCTTCATTCGCGAAAGATACCTTAACAACTTCTTTTTCGAGTTGCCCTTTATTGTTTACCGTGCGCACAACGAGAATACCGTTTTGTTTACTGTAATCAGGCGTATTACGCTTATAAACTTTCACTATATCAGGGTGCGTTTTACTCATGTCTAGCATAACTTCACCGACGTGCTTAGCCGCATACTGCTTAGACATTAACTCAATATGCCACGTCAAGTTTTCACTCGCAGTACCACCGTTAAACGCCCGGCCATTTTGACGACTTGAGTATTCTGCTGCCTCTTGGCGAGAGACAATCTGGTCGATATTGTTCGCGTTTGTTACATCGTAAACGTCATCGATCGCGTTACCTTTACTGTCTTTCGCATTAATGTTATACACGTTGCGAACTTTTCCCATGGTACCGGTTTCCCATTCTTCGCTGGTAGCTTGCCCCATGATTTCTTCACCAATTAAGTCCACCGCTTTTTGGTAGATTTCTTGGCTGAGGCTAACGTATTGCTCAGCGATAGGCATAATTCGTCCTTTTACCGTGGACTTCACATCGCTGGTTTTATAGCGGTAATGCGTAACCATTTCGATTTTTGGATCGCCGGTATTCTCGTCAGTGCCTAAGTAACGGCGCACCGTGTATGGCTCTTTGGTTAGCGATGATACGTCCTCGTCGATGAACCCTTGGTCTTTAAGTTGTTTTAATTTGGCCTCTGCCTCTGCCGTGGTAAAGCCATCATGTCCTCGCCAGTTCTTACGGCTTGTATCGTTCTCATTCGCCGGCACCAAGATTTGGTCGTCAGACTGGTCGAACATATCTTGGACTTTAACCATCTTCTCTAATTCTTCCGTATAGCGTTTATACTTAGCGACGATATAAGACGGTACGTCTAAGTTCATGATACGGTTGTTTTCCAAGTATTCCTCGTACTCACGCTTTTTATCCAGTAAACCAGGAACGTGGCGAATGAATTTGCCATTTTGGTCGTAGATGTCATCACCGAAGATAGTACGCTCCATGTTACGTCGTATCTTTTCGTTACCGCCAGTAATAGCACGTAATGAAGACGTTGTGTCTTGGATTAGGTGGTCTATCTGTTTACGGTTCTTACGTTTCGGGAATAAGTCTTTATTCTCCGTTACGAAATCAAGCATACTACGCTCGAACGCTTTCGCTTTCTTACTGTATTTTCTCGCTACCTGTTGCGCACGGTTGGAGAACGTAGCTACAGCGTTGGAGAGCTTACCCCCATTACCTTCCGGATCGAGGTCGATAATAATTTGCATGGAGTCTTGCACCCACGTCCACCAACGTGATAAAGCGTTTTGACCTGCGGTCGTAGCTTTCGCAGAACGCGAACCATCACGGGACGGAATGGAACCAGTACGACTAATATCACCGCCAACAATGACATCGCGGAAGTCTTTCGCTTTCTCGACTAACTTATCAGCGATTGAAAATGATACTGCCCCGGCCAAAGCAGAATCAGGTGAGTGCATAAACTCCAACTCAGCCTTAGCTAACTCACGCATCTCTTTACTTGGGACGATTGCCTGTTTAGCTTCATCTAACAAAGTCAGCACTTGCTTATGGGTAAAGGTCGGCTTGCCTAGAACTTTGCGTACGATGTTCGCCATCGTAGAAAGTGCTTTCTCTACGAAAGATTTAGTCTCGCCACGTAGCTCTCTAGGTACAGAAATGCCGTAGCGTTGTTCAAGCGAAGCGACGTTATTGGATTCTAACGCAGCACCTAATTCAGCGAGTGCTTCTTCAACGGCTTTCTCTTGCGTAATCTCCGTTAACTCATTATCCGCACGGTCGTTTCTGATAGCGTTGGCTAGTGAATTAATGAAAGCGTTATTGCTCACATCACTTAAAACTTTACCCAATTTTTCTCCGTGTTTTACATCGAGGCCTTGGTGAAAGAGTTCATGCCATGCCACCCATGTAGCGCGTTCTTCTGCGGAAAGAGTTTTATCGGCACGGATATTATCAGCGACAATATAAACCTGTTGGCTATCGGCATCGTAGAAACCTTCCACGCCAGCGTTGCGCAACGTATTAAATGCGCCTTCATTGTCGAAGTCTTCTTTAGTTACGAACCGGATATTTTTACTTAAATCACCTAGCGCCTTTTCCAAGGTGGAAGACAATTTATCCACAGAAATACCCTCAGCCTTAACGTCTTTCGCAGCCTTACTCCACTTCAACGCAGAACGCTTAAACTGCGTACGCTTACTGGTGTCTTTAGTAGGCTGTGTTGCTTTACCGTCTTCTTGCGTAAGGACATACACCATCGCTCCATCTAACTTATCCACCGCCTTATTGTAAAATGCAGTAGGAATGTTAATGCAACCATGCGATAAGAAATTGTCGCTTGCGGTTGCGGTGTCTAAGGCTGTTTTCCGTTCAGGCAAATTCACCACACGGTGCATAGCGATAACTCGTCCGTCCGAACTACGCGCTTTCTTACCCGTTTCTTTGTCGGTCAAGTCTAATACGCTATCTCCAAACACACGACGATCTGTTGCGGTAAGTTGCTTCGTATCCACTTTGTGAAGTTGGAATCTACCGCTTGGCGTATTACCGAACGCATTTGAATCACCTTTGTTCTTACCAAAGATTGCGTTTTGTGAATCAAGTACTTTACCTTCTGTGCTAACGACTAAAATCTTACCGTTTTCTTTATCTGCGACAACGAATGATTTACCGCCGTGGTCTTTGTTGGCCACAACCCAATTAATAGTATCGCTGGCTTTTTGCGATGCACCTTCGATTTTCTGCGACTGGGTAAATGTACCATATCCTGTATGCGCGTGAGCGTCTTGTGGGATAGTCATTGACCCAACGGCAACCACGGCAATAACGGACGCCAAGACTTTATTCAGGTAGTCTAAGAATTTACGAAGCAAAGATTGTGGATCTACACTCTCGCGTACTTCTCGATCGGTTGCCATACCAGCGAGGTCTTGGTTAGAGGCACGCTCTTGCCCTAAGACTTTCGCAGCCTCCTCACGTATTTCTTTAGCTTTGCCACGGAACTGATTACGACGAAGTGAATTTTTAACCGCCTCTTCTTGCGTATTCACTTTATCCGTTTCAACGGCTTGCGCATGAGCTAGCGTTTCGGTAGCAACCGCTTGGTAAGATTCGTCCTCTACTAACTGATCGAAGAACTCCTCCGTAGTGGCGTACACTGGATTGCCTTTAAAGTCGAAGCCCAATAAGCCGTCTTTCGTGCCTTCAAAATCCTTATGCGTAGGGTTATTCTTATGGAACTTAATATACCCACGTTTAGCCGCCTCAAAGCTAGAATCTCTCGCTTGTGGCGTAGCACGGAAGAATGCCTGTCTAATGTCGTCTTCACGATCAGGGTGCTGTTTAAGCAAGCGATGTGCGACAGCTTGATTTTGACGTAGATCAACATTTTTGAACTCTTTCGCGAATTCGTTAGTGGTATTGATCTGCTCTTTCTCAGTAGCTACCGCCTCGTTAATCGCAGCCTCTTTCGCATTACTTTTCTTCACCGTTTCTTCATACGGCTTAGAAATGGCTTCTTTAAATTCTTTGTGTGTTTGTTCTCTACGCTCAGCTCGTTTTTCATCTTCGATATGCGAATAACGCTCAAACTCGCTGTCATCTAACTTGTCCACGAGTTTATGGATTGCGCTTCTTACTTGTAAGTCACGAGTTAAACCTTTCTCCCGTGCCTCGTCTCTGATGGCTGATATCTGATCCGCAGTGGGTGTTCCTTTGAGTTGTTTAATTTTATTTAATAACTCAGCTTTCGCAGGATTGACTTCGTCTTTCTTAGAGTTATCAGTTTTATGTTCCTCACCTTGTGGGGATGAAGCATGGGCTGGCTTACGTTTCTGACTGACACCTGTTCTTGTGTCTAACTCTTCATCGCCGGTTAATATGCCACCCATCTGCGCTAAAGTAGCTTCGGGTACAGGTTTGCGTACAGGACGTGCGAGAGGCACTTTGTCTTTTATGTCTGCATAGCTTTTAGCCGTGTCGCTAGTTCTAACAGATCTATTTTTAGCCGGCACTTCTACCCAATGCGAGACGATGTCAGGCGAGAGCATAAGAGTGTCAGCTAGGGTACCATCTTGCATATTCTCCACGTTATGGCGACTGCCTTTACCACCATATCCACCCATATCCGTATAACTCTTAACCATAACCGCATTATATGGCACACCGTTTTCATCTGTTACACCATTCGCGATAACATACCCTAATAAGGCATCAGTCGCACGTTTAGAGCGAGCGGTTAAGTCAGCTTTAGCGTCAGGGCCATAGAGGAGGTCATTCACCTTTTTCTTAACTTCTTCCGGTATTGCAACGCGAGGGAGAGCATCCCAGTTCAGGTTTTTGCCATCAATGACTAGTGGGTTAAGCGTTACACCCTCTTTCAACACCGGTCTAACAAACGTCCCATCGCCATACATATCGTTAATCGTTTGCGAGTTTGAGAGGAACACACCGCGTAGATTTAGACTACCATCGAATAATTGACCTTTACGCACGGCTGAGATGAAGTCTCCATCTCGTAATTGATCCGCGATAGATTTCAGTAAGCGTTTATAGTAAGGGGTAGGGGTCTCACGTTTTACAGGTGTAGTTAAGGCTTTCGCTTCTTCCGCGGTATGCCCTGTCGCTGCCACTGCTTCTGTCGCGTTATACAACTCAGTTTTTACGTCGTCAGGAAGATCTACCCACGTCGCTCTATCTTTTGCTTGCGGATATTGCTCTTGAATTTCGTCGATGCGCTTACGTAGCGCATTAACACCACCGTGGCGAGCTGCATAAGCGCGCTTACTATCTAGTGTTTCTCCCACGCTATCGCTTTGCGCGCGTTGCTGTACTCCGCCGTCTGCGCTTTCTTCGACAACAGTTTGCGTTGGTTCTCCACCTTGTTGGCCTCCGTCTTGCCCCAATTCTCCACGTTCTCCTCGTACTGGGTCTGTTTCTCCGGTGCGTCCGTCAGTCCCAGTTGTATCGCTCGCTGGCGTGTTATTGTGCGGTTGTTCAATAGGATCCGCAGAAGCCCCCGTGTCGGACTGGCTATGTCCTTCGGCAACGGTTTCGGTTTGAGCTGGCGGAACTGATTCACTAGTTTGAGAACTGCGTTCTTCTCCGCTTCCGTTAAGCTCAGTAGATCCTTGTTCGATAGGTTGCCCGTTAGCATCTGCCGCGCCATCTCGATTATCTGTTCTATTTTCATTAAAATCTCCTCGCTCCCACGCGTTGAGAGCCTCAATAAAATAGTTGTTGCCGTCTTTATCAGAAAATTGATCTTCTATCTCTTGAATGCGATTACGTTGGTCGTCAGTTAAAGACGCATCAGGTTTATTCGCAAGCTCGTTCCATTCCGTGAACAGGTCAGACTTATCCGCATTAGATAGTTCACCTGCCGGCGTTTCTTGCTCCCATGCGTTACCTTTCTTATTTCGCTTAGCTTTTTCTCTAATCGATTCGAAAGTCTTTTGCGCATTCGATACAGGCTCAACTACCTCAGCGTCCTCGATTTTTTCTTCTTTCGCCGGAGGAGCTTTATTCTCTGCCTTGGCTTCAATGACCTCCGTTGGCTCTACCGCTTTCGCACCTTCCGCGGTTGTAGCGTTAGTCTGCTCTTGCTGTTTAGCGACATATTCTTCAACGTTATCGCCTACCTTACTCATATTCGCTGCGTCTTTACTTACAGCAATGGTGTTCGGAATATTCTCTAAAGCTGCAATCGCCATGATGAACGATTGTCCTACCCCTTCCGTGAGGGGCTTGTTCAAAGCGATATTTGACGCCATTTGTCCGAAGGCTTCTTCCCATCCTTCGCCTGTGAGTTTAAGTGCGGTTGCACCAGTGATACCTAGCGCTTTTGTTACAACGTCTCTTTTAGCAACAGCGGTACCAGCCTCTTTAGCTTGGCGAATAATCTCACTACTAATCTTGGCTTTATCCATCAGCTTAGATGTTAAAACACCCACGCCCTTAGCCGTTAAGGCTTCAGTTGCCATAATAGCCGAAGCACTCTTAAGACCATCGTCAATCGCTCCACCTAAGTCAGATCCATACTTGTTGACTAAGGTCTTAAACTCCGCGTCCGTAATACCTGCCAAGTCTGATTTACCGAACTCTTTTTGGTATGCCTTTGTCAACGCTTCCGTAAATTGACCCTGCACTTCCGCCGGTACGTTTCCTAGGCTAGAGATGACTTGATAAGCCATCGGACTTTTAAGGGCTGCACCTGCGAGAATACCGACCGCTTGCGGAACAGCATTCTGCCCCGTACTGTATGCGCCAACACGAATACCAGCTCCAGGGTCGTTAGCAAATGCCTTAATCGTACCCCACAGTCCTTCCGCCGCTTGTTTATTAAAATCCTCTTGTCGTTCATCTTCGCCTACATAGCGACTGTGTTTATTAGCATTGACCGTGTTTTGTAGCGCAATTCCGCGTGCCGTATTTAACACATCGCCTACGGTTCCATCTACCTTCCGGTTTAATGCAACGTCAGTTCTACGCGCACTGAGTTCTTTATCGTACTCCGCTAACTTCTCTTGATCTTCTTTAGGCAAAGCGTTATACGCCATCGTTCTTAAGTCAGCTCCATTGACTTGCGCCAGCTCACCAGTCTCGGCGCTTTTTGTTACGTAGTCACTAATGTAGCGCGCCATCGCGGTATCGATCCGCTTTTTGTCCGCAGACAGCTGTGGTTTTTGCGCTTCAATTTCTTTATCTAGATCGCTATCAGATACCGCGAGATGACTTAAGCCCTGAGCAGAAGCAACGGCAACGCCCGAATCAAAGGCATCTTTACCTTTGCCAAGTGACTCTAAGTACGCTCCAAGTCCTAGGAAATCATCTTCTTTAAGCGTCTCAGGTAGGTCTTCAATCTCTTTTATCTGCTTACCAAGCACGTCTTTCTTGCTACCGTCCGGTAAATCGTCATGGTATTTCTTAAGGCTGCTTAACCATTGTTGTTGCACCGCGTGTTTTTCCCACGGCTTTAATCCGTCTTGACGAATACGTTCATTCAACTGCGTATAGTTAAGGGCGTTTCTACCGGTATAGGGGTCGATGCCATAGCGTGAGTTCGCACTCGAAATGAAAGAAGAATTACTCTTATCGAACTCCGCCATTTCATCTACGGCTAATTTCTGCGTAGAAGGCTCAGCCGAAGGTGCTACATTCGTTTGCGAATTTTCAATGGGTGGTAATATAGAACTACCGCTAGGCTGTTCAGGCGTAGCGGTAGGAGTGGAGAAATCGACTTTGCCGAAGTCGAATTTATTTAAATTTAGTGCCATGATTAACTTCCTCTAATCATTCTTCTTAATGGCTCGTCGAGTTCAGTTGGGTACTGGTCTCGTCTATTTTGCTCGAAGTTAATGTCAAAGTTGTGAGGTTTTACTAACGTCCCTAACTGTGCCAGTCTATCTTTCTGCTCAGGCGAATAGTTCGGGTTATTCGCCACGTTAATTAGATAGTCCTGCTCTTGTGCGCTCTCAGGGATAATCTGCTCACCAGTCGAGAGCTGTGCTACCGCTTCCGGAATAAACCCCAAACTTTTACGGCTAACGTCAGCAAGCTGTGTAACACGTTCGCTGTCTTCGCTACTTCCTCGATCTTCGCTACGCTCTCCATTACCGGTGGTGTTTGCGAAGTTGACGTCTTGCTCACCACCGGTGTCGTTTTTGGGTTTTGTGGTTCTTCCACTGCGGCATATTGATTCCCTTCCTCCGGTGCATCACCTAAGTGGCGTTGGATAGAGCTATTCACGAATTCAGTGCTTCGTGTTTTTTGAGAGTACGGGGAACCAGGCAAACTCGCCCATGTTCTGTTAGACTTCGCCACGGCTTTGTTAAAATCGCCGGATAAAATCTCTTTAAGCGCACCATTTTGCGATAACAACGATACGGCTGCTAAGTCTTGTGATTCCGGTGAGAAATCCTTAAGTCCTAACTTCTTAGCCTCGTCTTTCCATGTGCGCTCAAGGAACTGATATGCGCCGGTGGCGGTGGAGCTATTATTCTTCCCGTCAGTTTGCTTGAAACCCCATTTGTGGAAGGTAGGCTTATCCAATGATTCAAGTTGGTTCTTGTGGCTACCGCCATATACACGGTACGGGTCAGCTCCTTTGGAAGTACCTTCTGCATCACGAATCATCGCCAAGAAGGCTTGTACCCGTGGGTCATCTAAGTGTTTTTCTAATTCAGCTCTTGTAGCCATATTCTATCTCCCTAGTGGATTTTCATTCTGATTTTTGGTTGTGTTTGGATCTGAAAGACCAGCTTCCTGTAAGATCTGCTCTCTTGTGTAACCCACAGGGAACTCCCATTTTTCGCCATTTGCGAAATACAATGTGCGCCCAATTAGCCCCACGTTCTCGTTAATGTTTTCGCCATTACCCTTGTTGATAAACTGTTGTAAGTTTTCACTGTCGCCGAGCTTAAAGCTATTTACCTTGTAGGATTCCTGCTTATTCGTTGCTTTAGACTGACCTTTAGATCCTGTAGCTCCAACGGAATAAGCCTCCATGTCAGTTTGCGCTTTTAGCATGGCTTCTTGCGCAGCCGTTAAGCCGGCTTTAGCATCATCGACTTGTGATTGCGCCTGCTGGATAATGCTTTGTTTATACGCGTCCAAACTTTCACGGTATTTCTGCGCATTCGCCGGTAACTTAGCTTCCGCAATAATTTCTTCCGGTGGACGTTTATCGCCGGCTTGTTGGCGACTTGCTACGTACGCAGAAGTAAACGCTTTGTCCCAAGCTTCCGGTGTCATACTTTGCGCTTGGACTAAGTCATTATTCGCAGTATCGAAGCCTTGTTGCGCAGTAAACACCGAATTACGTGCTTCACCAAACGCTCGCGTAGCTTCCTGTAAGCCTTCCATGTTGTCATTTCGATTACGGTTAAAGCGGATAGTTTCTTCCGTATTTTGGTTAGCTAACCCTTGTGCTTGCGCTTTGTCAGACCATGCTTGGTTAGCTTGATCCACGTTATCTAGCTGATAGCCGGAGGTGTTCGCATCATAACCTGCTTTGTTTTCTGCTGCGGCTGTATTGGCAAAAACGATGTTAGCATTGGACTGCCCTAACTCGTCAGCTTTACTATTAAGACGAGCATTTTGCGCAAATGTAATATTAGCATCGCGTACCGCGTTATCGATCTTAGCAGAATCACCAACAAAACTTAACGCCTCTTTACGCGCACCTTGCGCCATCTCGTTTTGTAAACCGTAGTTCTTGGCAACACGCTCAACATCTAACTGATTCAACGCACTATTCGCAGCGTCCGCTTCTGTTGCGAAATTGAAATTGTCGATATAGTCCCGATAAGCGTCACGTCGCCCTTGGCGAAAGCCACTATTAACAACGTCTCCTCGATAACCGCCTCTTGTCGGTGAAACAATGAACATATAAAAGTCTCCTAATAAGTCCGTGAAGTCTTAGGCGTTGTATTCACCGCCACCTTCGTACTTGGTCTGTATATTGTACCGTAACTACCACCACTTGGCGAATATTGTGGGCGTGTAGGTGCTGAGATTAATCCGCCGATAGTGTACGCAGCTGTCCCTAACAAACTTGATAGAGCTGCACCTGGGTCAGCTCCAAACGACGCAAACGCTTTCGCTGAGGCATTAGCCCCTTCCAAACCCTGCCCGGCCAAACCACGTCCTGCTTGAACCATCGCAAGTCTAGCTTGTAACCACTTATTCTCCATCCGATCCGCGCGAGAGTTTTCATACTTAACCGCACTATTCATTCCAGCGGAAATCAATTTGGCTTCCGTGGAAATGAGTTCATTCAACGCTGAGCGTGTAGCACCTGTACAATACTGACTCGCACACATTAAAACCTCACGTCGCTTACCGACCATTTGAAGACGAGCTGTCGCCATCATACGACCGCCAGTGGTCTTGTACTGAGGTTTATACGGTGATGCAAAATAGCCATTAATCTGTCCACCCAATGCAACTTCATGTGGCTGGAACTGCGCTTTATACTGAGCATACATACTCTCAGCGATTTTTAATTGCCTATTCGCTAAGTCAAACGTTCGATCCGCAATCTCTTTCTGTTGCTGATATTGCTCAGTCAACGCCCAAAGTTGGATCCCATTGAGCGCGAACATAATCGTAGATTTCCACCACGCCGTGTCTTCGGTATAGACTTCCCAGTAGAACTTCTGCCATTCTTTTTCTTCTTGGCGACGAGCTTTCTCTGCTGCTTCAAACTCTTTGGCCCACGCCTCATGATTACTCTTAATTTGGTCTAAGTGATGATCTATCTGCTTGATCATCTCCTGACCTTGAGCGGAGGCGAGTTCTTTATAATTATCTAATCTCATTTAGAAACTCCGTGTAACGCTTTTTGAACCCTTAGTCGGTTGAATATCACCGGACTGTCTAATGCCACCTAAGAATGGGGCGTATGGTAGAGGGCCTTGTTGCGCCATCTTACCTAAAGTTCCATCCGGCGATACAGGTGAACTAATCATTTGACCTACGGTATTGGATAGCGTACCAAGTAATGTACTCAACGCAGCACCAGGGTCAGCCCCGAATGAACTAAAGGTACCAAACGCAGACATAATACCCTGCTGACCTTGTTGTGACGCATTACGACCAACCTGAATCCACTTGATCCGTAACTCAAGCCACATATTATCCTTAGCCTCTTTGCGTGCTTCCGCGTATCTATAGGCATGATTTTTGGCGTTCCCTTCCGTCAGCGCACGCTCAATCGCAAGCCCACGACGGTCGAAGTCCGATATACGTTCGCAATTACTACTGCTACATCGTTCAGCGAGGGCTAATGTTTGATCGAACGCTCTACGAACATTCTCACCAAACATTCCCCCCGTACCAGCATAATCCGCACAGGTAGTAGATCCGGCAAGTTGCGCACTCATAGCATCTTCTTGCGGTTTGTAAACGGCGTTGTAAAAATCAAATAGCTCCTCCGCAATCTTCTGTTGCCGGTCTGCGACTTCATAAGTGCGGTCGGCAAGTTCTTTTTGCTGGAGGAACTGTTTCGACAAGGCCCATAGCTGAATACCGTTGAGCGCAAAGAGAATAGTTTTCTTCCACCAAGCGTTATCCTCTTTGTAAACCTTTTGGTAATATTCTCTCCATAGCTTCGATTCTTTTACCCGTTGCTCCTCAGCGGATTTAAACAATGCGCTCCAAGCGGCGTGATTCTTCTCAGCCCACGAAAAGTAATAATCCCACCCAGCGTTAAGCGAGCCGGGTATCTGCTCAGCGGTAAATTCAGCCATCTTATAACTCCATTCGAATAATCTTCGCTACTTCTTCTCCGGCTAAGGTGAACGGTTTACCTGTTAAGACGACCACGTCTATATAGGCAAAATTACGCGCACGATAGATGACTTTCATATAGTCCACCATGCGTTTAAATTCACCCTTGCCACGGTATTCAGGGTCGATGTATGCGGTCATTAACTTAACCATTCGCTCCCCTTTCCCTTCGTGGAATAAGAGCTGGTTCATCGCTAACCCAACGCGTTCGCCTTCATCGTTAAGTAGCTCAACAAAGTCTAAACCCGCGGAATGCCACATCATAACTAACATCTCATTCGGCAATGAGGTGGAATCAGATCCGTCCATTTCTGCGAAACTTTTATCGATGAACGGTCGCATTTTAATGACCTGTTCTAAGGTTTCTTCCGGTGTAGAGGGAAATTTTACTGTTTGAATCTTCATACTGTGCCTAACTCATGATAACTGGTAGAGACTTCTACCTGATAAACTTCTGCCGTGCCGGTGAGTTCGACTTGGAACTCTACATCACGACGACCCGAAGGAAGTCTAAATTTCTCCGTCTTTAATGGGCTGTACTCCTTGATCGGAATACCATCACCGGTGAGTTTAAACTTCACATCCCCACCATTGTAACGACTTACTTTCGCTCCAGCAAAATTAACTTGCGTAGGTGAGACCTCTACTTTTCCTCGCCATACGTACGGGCGTAATTTATCCCCTACGTTCCAACGATAGACACCGTCTTCGTACACGAGGTAAAGTTCTTCATCTGCGCTGAATGCGTACAATGGTCGGTCTGATAGTTGTACCAACTTACTATGTTGCCAGTCAGCTAAGCTGATATTGAATTGTAAGCAGTAAGCAGCCACATCGCTAAAGAAATAAATACCGTCGCGATGATACGCTACGCTCATACGATCAGGGTGTAACGCTCGCCAGTCGTCTTGTGCGAAGTAAGGCGAGGTGATGTTCTGTGCTGATTTCCCATCCGTTAGGATCAACCCCTCCGCGGTTACGAATACAACACCCTTCGGTGTCTTAGTATAACCGTGTCCTCCACAACAACTCAGCAATGGGTAGTTCTCTAAGGTCTTATGTACTTGTCGGCACCCTACCGTCTTACAGTCTGCAATAGGCTCTACCAAATACACCGCACCGCACGTCAGTACAATGACGTTATTCTCAAACTCAACGAGGGCTTTTATATTGTCATGCACCGTTAATTCGTCTGCATCTTCCCATACGTGTGGATAATGCGGTAGTGAAAAGCGGATGCGTTTGCCGTAGAATCCGGCCAACTGTGTACCGCCTACGGTGATAACGCCTTCTAATTCTTTCGGTGGCGGTAAGTAATCCTTCGTCTCAAGTACGCTACCTAACTCATAATCACGCTTGCTGTCTAAGTAAGTGGAATCGTTGACGGGTATTTCCGCGACGAGGAAGAACTCGCTCACATCGCTTTTCTCCCCGATCATGACGCTCTCTAAATTAATGGCCTCTGCGTCAAAACCACTCACTAAGCGATAAATTCTTATTTTCTCCACGCCATATTCCGGTGGTGGCGTCTCAAAACCGGACAAGATAGCTGTTCCACCATCATCAATGTCCACGACCTCACTTGGAAGACTTGGTGCGCCTTCATCACAACAACTATTCACATAGGTGTAAACATAAGTACGTGCGGTTCGGTCATAATCAATCCCGTCGATGAAATTAGATGCACCACACGACGGTTGCTTCAAATCCGTAATTACCTCTACATTAGGCGCAGACATTGGTGTAGGAACCCCCAATCGGATCCACTTCGGTTCACATTCGTCAGAACACGCAGTAGCCGGATAATCAAAAAGTCCGGTAACGACTTGTCGTTGGCAGCTCGTATTAAGGCGCGTAAAATCAACACATTTATCGAACTCTTTCCAACAACATCCATCGTAAAACACGGACTTCGTTGATTTTTTAATACTGTGGCATAACTTCGTTTCTCTAAACGGTTTTAACGTGCCATGCCACAAGTTTACATCCAAAGCTAACTCTGCGTATTCGCCACCAATCAAGTGCCGGTCATATCGTGGAACCATACCCTTGAAGTCGCGATACAACAGATTCATTATTTATCCTCCTAGGATTGCTTTTAACTTCGCCTTCAACTTCTCGCTATTTGCAATTTTATCAAGTAAGGCTTCTACTTCTGCCGCGTCGTTATGCTCACAACACGCTTGCGGTGTATATTGTGGTAAAGGAGCCGTACCAGCTTCGATAATACACCCGTTTTCATCTAACGTAATAGAAGTATAAGTACCGGCTGGAATTGGGTTCTTACGGTTAAGTAGAGATAGGCACTTCCCATCATATACCAAAGACTTATTTCCTACACAGATAGAAAACGATTTACACGCTTTCGGCTTATCTACCGTGGTATTTTTACAAGGCTTACACTCAGCCATACAACCCTCCGGATTTCATTCGTATTTTACCCCGTTTAGTGCCAAGGATTCGATCTGCGCTCGCTTGATATAATCCTTGCTGATACTGTTTAGCGTGTAACATCGATAGCTGTATATCAAACCATCGTGCCTGTTTAATCTGATACAACATAGCGAGGGCTTTATCTACAATCACCTCACGGTAACGCTCATAAATAAGGGCATCTACTTCGCAACAGTCTTGCTTAGGTGCTACGGCCACAACGACCCTCACCCGTTCCCCACTCTCGACTGGTGTAGAGCTAATCTTAAGATTATTTGGTGGCACAAACCATACGTTGCGACCGTAGCAATTCGGTTTGGTACAAGGCTCCTCTTTCAAGATCTCATACCCACAAACTTCTCTAATACTTACAACTCGCTCACAGTCTTCAATATCTAGCAAATATTCGTCCGCACAAGCAATAAGTTCAACTTCGGTCGTACGTTTAAGAATCTGCGATTTTACGCAAAAGTCGATTACGGCTTTACGCACATAATCTTCCGCCATCGGTTGCTCAATTCCGTCCAGCAACATGATTTCATCAATAAAATACGACAACGGTACAGTGGTGCTAATATCACGCATAGTATCTACCTCGCGCACCTAATTGATATTTAGCTATCTCTCTCGCTACTAATTGACGTAGTTCTTTAGGTACGCCTGTAAGATTGTAATTAGATTCTTTATCGACTTCGACTTTCGCCTCGATAAGTTTTAAGAATAGGTTAAGGTGCTGCGTAGCTAACGTATTGGACGACTGGCTTTCTTCATCTACCATTAACGCTCTAAAAAGTACCCAGTGTACGCCTAACGTAACGTCAGCGCAGTTAGACTGCTCAACGTCAGCACCTAAATCGTTTATTTCGAATTTAACCGGCGGTGTTTCACAAACAAATTTTAAGTAAACATCTACGCCGTATGGTACAGCCGGTTTCACGAAGACAGACCCATCCTTATCGGTAGCGATATTATACTTCGTTAGTTTGAAATCACGGCTATGTTGGAAGGTAGAACATTGACGTGGGCGAAAGCCACCCCATTTAAGTTGCTTATCGCCCTTGTCTTGTTCGATTTCGTAGAGGACATGACCTTCTTCATCACACACGCCAACGACTGATAGAACACGCTCACACCCTTTAAACTCTTGGTTTATACCCGGTGTCAATTTCGCTACACGCGTTTTCTTAAACTTACTCGGATTAAGCGTGTACATGACGCACATCGCCTCATTCCAATACTCAAGCAACTGACGTTGGCTCCAACGCTGATATTGCTTAGCCGGAATACCGTCCGTGTAATCGTTTAAGTCGCGTGCTACGCCTTCAATCAAGTCGTTGATCGTAGTCATTATTGATCTAAGTCCTCTAAATCTGCGGTCGCACTTTCTTGCGATGCTTTTTTAACTTTCTTCGGCGGAGATTTACGTTTAGTTTCGGCTTCTTCTACCGCTTTATCTTCGCCATTCTCTTCCGCTAACACTTCTTTAGCCTGTCCTTTCGCTAAGGCATCAATCTGCGCTTGAAGTTCAGCCACTTTTTTAGCGTGGGCCTCTTCTTTTTCTTCGAGCTGTTGACGTGCAATTTCGAGGTTTCGTGCATTAGCCTCAGCAATCTTCTCAGCTTCGTGCGCTTGCTTCTCAGCCTCGACTTTTTCTTTTTCGGCTTTGATACGCGCTGCTTCTTCCGCTTGAGCGTTTTGTTGCGCGATTTCCAAGCGACGATTCAATTCAATTTGTTTTTGATCATCGGCGAATCGTTCAGGTTCATCCGGATCATACGCCGCAACTAAGTCGCCACGTGTGGCTAACTCAGGCGTCCATAAATAAATATTACCAGCCGCGTCACGTAAGTAAGGTGCTTTCGCTGCACGCGGAGGAGCTACAACGTTTTCGGTCGGGTTTGCGGTGGAACTAAATTGTGCCATATTTTTCTCCAATATAATTAGATTAAAAGCGCGGATATTTCACCGCGCTTTGTGTGCTTCAATTACAAGTGCATCGGTACTTCGTAGTCGAACACGTGCGCTGATACTTCTACGCGACTTGTGACGTCAGCGATAGAAGTGAATTTATCAGTCGGTAGCCCTTCTACTTTCAATACCAACTTCACGGCTTTACCGGTTGGAACAAAGTACCCGCCGTTAGCTGGTTTCACCGCCGTACGTTTCATCATTTGAGTATTTGCCGTAATACCGGTCATAGGATCTACGAGGTCAACATCACCTTCATGAGCCAATGTTTTAGCGTCAATAATGTGTGCTTCTAAGGTAAATACTAAACCGTCACTGTTCGGTGGCAAGAAGTAGCCACGTTCGTGTTGCATTGGAATAACCAACGCTGCCACGTCAACCACAGTATGATGCTCAGGAATCACGAACAAGTCTAAGTAATCACCGACCTTAACATTCGCTTTACGTAAAGCTTCTGCCTGGCCAATACTGTTCAGTGGGTTGAACGATGCACCGGCAGTAAAGAAGCCGTGCATATATTCACCGGCGATACGAAATGCCGGACGATTAATGTTTTCACCATATACTTGGTGTGGAGCTAAGTAGTTACTTTCATAACGGTATGCACCACCACGAGCTAAATTAATGTTTGCCATGATTTTTACCTACCTTATTCAAAAGTCCAATACGCTACGGCGATTGCATCGTTGAAGATTGCTTTACCACCCCAAATAGCTGCCATTTGATATTGGAAGCCGAAGTAGTCTTTATCTTCGATAATGCGTCCTTCCGTAATGTCGCCATAAAAGGCATACGCGTCTTTACGGAACGCTAAGATGTAGTACACCTGTTTGTTCACTGCGGTGTCGTAACCACCTGGTGTACGCATAGATTCAATCGTACGGAAACCGGCTAATTGGCCTGGGAATTCACCGGACAACAACATAGACGGCTCTTTACAGCAACCGATGTCCGCTGCCAAGCGATATTCAGATTGAATTAATACGTTGCCGAATTCCGGTGGAACAATCAAGAACATTTGGTTGTTTTCCCAACGGCTACGGTGTACTAAGACTTGGCGTAAGTTCAATAATTCAGTAGGCAAATTCGCTGGCGTAATACGCACCGGTTTACCAACGGTACCTAAGTTGATCGAACGATGACGACCTGCGTTTGCACCTTTGTTATTTGGGTGGGCTTCAAGCACCATACCGGTTAGTACGAAGGCGTGCCACATACCGGATAATTCTTTGTAGCATGAATCTAAGAACGCATCCTCGAACATACTCCAGTGTTCACACATATTGCGACGTGTGTTGTTGTCAAACTTCAACGCTTTGTATGCTTGGTGGCATAAACGCATTTGGATGGAAGTTAAAGACACTTCATCAGGTTTAATTACTTGGTTATCTTCGTAGTTCTTCCACGCACCGACATCCGGTTGCAATAAGAATTCTACGACTTGGTTACAGTCAAAAGCCTGTGAGACAATATTGGTGTTAACAATTTCCCCAATAATGTCTTTTTCCCAACCACGGGCGATGATTTGGGAGTGGTAGCCTTTCGTAGCGAGAGGAGTATCCATGATACTCCCATACCCAGACGCCGAACCTAACCCATTCAAATTAGACATCATGTTCTCCTATTTTAGTTTTGAACGCTGGAACGATGTGCGCCCAGTTTCGCTCGATACTCGCTATATTGCTGCATCGTAATAAGTCGTCGTTGACGCTTACGTAGCATCTCTACAGCTTCCTCATTGGTGAACGTAAACCCTTCCTCCTTCTTAGTAGAAGCGTTTTTAGCTACACCATTCGTTGCACCAACATCCGCGATTGCATTTGCTGCCGGTGCCTTACCGCTGATGAACGCTTTCACTTCATCCACGATAAAATCTGCATTCCCACTTTCCAGTGCGTCTTGTAACGCATGACCATAAGTGGTCTTAAATGGGTAACGGCTATCCGGTTCAGCTAATTTCTTTTGGAATTCTTCGGAATTAAAGATAACACCGAAATCCGGAATAGCTTTAAAAATCTTATTCTGCGTTTCGTTCTTTAACGCAAGTTTGCGTTCTTCCGCAGTCGGTTCACGTGTACGTTGTTCTGTCTGAGACAAGCGTTCTTCTAAGTTAAGTACGCGGTCATAGACCGGCTTAACAAACGTATCACGGATTTCAATTAACACATCATCATCTACGTTTTCACTATTAAAGCCTTTACGATCTAACAACTCACGGACTGCGTCCGCTTGCTGAGCCTGTGTCTGCGTTGACATCTGACTACGTAGATTACTTAATTCTTGCTCCAACTCAAGTTCTCGTGCGGAAGGAGCTGTATTTTTGTTACCGTTAGCGATCTGCGCTTCTAGCTCAGCGTTACGCTTACGATATAGCTCAAGTAGCTTATTTGGGTCTTCTGCACCACCGTTATCATTCGGAGCGGTTGTATTGTTTTCAGTGTTGGTACTTTCTCCAACAATAACGGTATTAGGTGCTTTAACCTCTCCTGCAACAGGTGGTTCTTGTGGGGGAGTTGTTTGATCTACACGTTTGCTTGTAGATCCATCGGTATTAAATACAATGCCGTTAGCCTCTAACTGAGCGCGCGCTTGGTCTGCGAATGGATGTTTAGCCATAAACTTGTGCCTTATTTATTGACTGTTTTAATCATCGCAATTAAATCATCGATGATCTGTTCTTGACCCTTTAACTGTAGGGCCATCGCTCTCGCAGGTTGCTCATTTGTAATAGCATAAGCCTGAGCTGAACGAACCTGCTCCTTACTTACAAACTCTTTTGCTAAAGTTAGTAAGTTTACAAACTCAGCACACGTTGAAGGGTCACTGAACACTTTATACAGTGTGCGAGCTTGTAAATCCGTTGGTACGAATGCACCGAATTTAATCTTAGCCACGAATCGGATTCTTCGGACTTAATTTCTTTTGATTCATACCACGTTGGTCTTTAAGCATTGCTTTGTTACCAACTAAATCCGCATCAGTTTTTACTTTGCGTTGTGTACCCGTACGGGTATCTTTCATCATAATATCAGACGGAATACCGGCCATTTTTCCGCATTTCGCACATCTTGCCATTTTTCTATTCTCCATGGAATAAAGGTCTTGGAAGTAACTGAGCTTGCGCCACGGTTAGTTCTTCTACACGCATAATTGCTGAACCAATCATAGTTTTATCGCATAGCTCAAACATATAATAGCCAGGAACAGATAACACCGTGAGATTGTTATTCGGTGTATGCGTCCACAGCTCACCACATTGTACCACAGGTTCAGAGGATACGATCTGCGATTCGACGGAATCTAATACGCATCCTTCGCAATCCACGCACCCATCACGATGTGGGATCTTACCACCTACAATATCAATCTTATGTAATACGGCGCAGTCACCTTCGCGTGTTACATCACCGTATTTATCCGTTTCTGCGCAACGAAAATTAAAGGATGAAATTACCACGACGTATCCAGGTGTAACCATAAACACTTTAGAGAACTTCGTTGTCTGCTTTTGATCTACAATTTCAATCGCCATGATTATCTCCTATCGTGGATCCATCGGGTCATTAGGGCCGTCCGGGGCTATCGGGTTCGGTTTACGAGGAGGAGTATGAGGGTCAAACGGTACCACTTCCTCTTTCATAATAATTTCAAAGTTATCACGAGAATCTCCTGTGAAAATATTAGAAGGGTTAGAAGCATTAGAAGAATTAAACGTTGTTGAGACCAACGTATAACCTTGATTCTGCAATTCTAACAAAACTTCGTCATATCTTGTTCTTGGTACAGGCTTCCCTATAATTCCCATTACGCTAAATTCTTTTAGAATTTGTCTTGTGTCTTGTTTAATGAATTTGAAATTAGCCGTTGCGCTACCATCTTCCCACACCGGGTTAAAATCATATTCCTGCAAAGTAATGGTGTACACTTTTGGTGTTTCAGTATCTGCAAAATACATCGGAGGTATAAAATCACTCGAAACAAATTTATAGCCACCAATTTTTAGTTGGTTATCATAAATAGTTCTAGGAATTTCATCTCCAACTTTTCCAGTAACTTCACCTAGGGTTGTAGTAACAGGGTCAGCGATACTACCTTCTTTTGGTAAGATTACGCGCTTAAAAATTACTTTCGACATCTTAGCCGTACGAAGTTTAACTAAGTAATACTTCGTATAGTCGATGTCTAAGAACGTTTCACCCTCAGCGAACGTTGTTGTAACAAGCTCTTTACCTTGTCCAAAGTATTCATTTAGCTTAGCATTAAACGCATCACGTGGAATCTTAGTTCCCACTTCACCGTCAAAACTAAGCTTGTCAACAGCCGCATCATCCACGAAGAACTCAATCTCTACTTTCGACCGCTTAGGTTGAGGTTTAGGTGTCTCAGGTTGCGGTTGAGGTCTAGGCGTCTCAGGCTCTTTAGGTTTCTCCTGAGGGGGAGGACTTGGAGGCGTAGGGTCTTTAGGTACATAACCATTGCCACCTTTAGGACACTCTACCCCGACGATACCACCAGTCGGAATCTCACTACCAATCACCGTACTTTCCGGTAAGCAGCAACATTCCACTTCTTCCGCTAGAGCCACGAACTGACCTAACAATGTTTTGTCTTCCAGCTCAAATACGTAATCACCAGGAATCGTTAAAAATAACATCCCTGCGCAACCGTCAATCGCTACATCACAACAACGAATGCGAAGTGGTTCGCTCAACTGAACAATCGCTGACTTACCCTCGTCGGCACCGCACGCACATCCGCTACCAAACGGCATAACGCCACCGCCCAAATAGACACGGTGGACTAAAATCTTTTTACCGGCCGGCAAAGCGAAAGTGGAAATTTTTAACGCCTTACATTCACCTACAGTTACCACGTGCGTTACAGCGTTGGTGGAAAGGCTATCAAATAACACAGCACGGTTAGTTTCTTCTGCGTTAGAACTTCGACTTACAGCGTGAACTTTTTTGCCAGTAATAATACTACAGTTAGACATAGAGTATCCTACAACGTTAATAGAAATAAAATCGTCGTGATTGTACTACCGACGAAGAATCCTCGCCACCACCAACAATATCCGCATTCGATCTTAAACAAATCAGCGAACGGTACAATTACCTTGTTCCACGCGAACAGTTGGATTTTATTGGCAACCTTTCTTACGTTTTTCATAGCTTTTAACCCATTCGTACGTTTTCTTCGCAAGGTCAAGTGCCAACTCATACGCTTCGTCATCCGGCCCTTCCGGCTGGAAGATATAAGGTTGCTTCCAGTAAAGGCGTTGCACACCCCCGAAAGTTCCGTCTTGCGCGAATGACATCTTTCCTCCGGCACCGAAATCTACGGTAACACTAAGTACGCCACCGCCGTCATTTACGACTTTACCTGCACCTTTAAGGATGTCATGGACGATGTCACCCACCTGCATATTACGGCCGTTTAAGCTCATTTGAAATCTCCAAGATAGCGTTATTAGTTAAATTCTACACGATCTCTATGTTAGTAGCAACTTACTCAAAAATTACTACTAACATACTAGAAAACTACACCTGTGGCGTTTGCGGTGTCTGTGATGTTACTTCGGTTTGTGGCGTCACGCCACCCTGCTGAGGTGGGGCTAACTGGCTTAAGTCGAGAGATTCTTCTCCCATGATAGATCTTAATACTTTCTCAGCGTTTTCATCTGCCAAGTCTAAGGCTTCGAGTACTCGGTCAATCGCTTTATCCAACGTACCCGGTTGCACTCGTCCTGTTTGGCCTAAGCCAATCACAATTTGCGCTGCCTCAATCATGTCGTTTTTCTTCAACTCACGTTCCATTAAGCCACTCGCACCACGCGCTACAACCTTCGCATCACCCTTGATCTCTTTCTTAGGATTGAATTTAAGGTTAAGCATATATAGCGATTCAGCAAACGGCGAAATAACGTCTTCATCAAAGTTTGTAATACCGCTCTGAACACCCTTGAGCGCATTCCCATACAGCATAGACATCCCACGGAACGTACGGTTTGCTCCCGTCCCCACCGGTTGCCCGTGAATACTGGCTGGTATTTGCGTGACAATGTCTGCAAGCGACATAAACCACTGACACACGTTACTCAATGCACCTGTATAATTCGGGAAGTTATGGAACACATACGCAGGACGACCACCCCCGACCGGGTCAGGATCCGTAGGGTTTAACGTATATGGCTCTACTTCACCGACTTTACCGTCTTCAACCCACTGCGCAATTCGCGTGAAGTCAACCTCACCAATCGGGCCGGAGGAATATTCCATGTTCTTGATCATACCACGCAAGCACGCATGGAACGCACGCTCCGTATCACGGATCTTCTGCGCAATACCAAACCCCATCACCCCATTACCCGTCGTTTCGTAGCTTGTCACGAAGACAGGTCGAACGTTAGCATTCGGGTTAGGATTAATAATGACTTTAAGTGTGAAATGGCCTAGCGTGTGGATGATACACTCATAGTATTCATTATCCTCTACGCCCTTAACACCGTATTCTTTAAGAATTGACCCTTTCACCGCACCATGGTACTTAAGCACCTCTAACGGTGAATTACCGTCCCAGCTAATAATATTACCGCCTTCTTCCGGATTAGGACTTAACCAGTTCACACTTGTATTACGGTTAGCAAAGTGTTCAAGCGCAGCAATCACATTCTCTTGGATGTAAGACGGTAACGACGCCATCTTCATGAGCTGTTGTTTGGAGTAGCGTTTACGGATGATGACATACGACCCATCTTGGGCGTTCGTACTGTCAGGAGACCAAAAGAAGTCGAATGGGCTTACACGGTTGACGGCATAGATGACTTCGTCTTTCGCCTTCAATGAATCGCCCTGCCACACCATGCGAGTTCTTATCTCAGGGGTTGGGCCTTCCAAGACGGCATACGGATAGATACAAAAGTCCTGCAAGAACTTAAGCACGGCTTTCTTAAAGCCACCCTCTACACACTGATCCCACATCTCCGTTTCCATGAGCTTACTCGCCTCTTTTGCCTTGGCAATCATCAGCTCTCGTGTAGCAAACTTCTCTTTATCGATTAGTTCTTGTAACTCAGCTCGTGTAGAAGGCATATCCCCCTGTCCACCAAACAACACATCTTTTACTTTAATCAGCACTTCTTCGACCATGCTCTCACTCAGTTCAGGCACCGGCGTTGGCTCTACAGCAAAAGGAATCCCACCGCTGCCGAAAATCAAGTCACGTAGCCACGCATTTAGCGCACTGATTTTTAACTGCGATAGATTGACGCTAGGCATATTCCCAAAGGCTTTTTTAATATCGCACGGGATTTCTCCGAAGTATTGGTTGTAGCATCTATGCAACACTTCGTCGGCAGTAGCATCACCAAAACTTACCGTATTACGATGTCTCACCGCAGCATCAAAGTCCTGCTTTACTCTCCGTGCTAAGTGGTCTTGGATCTCAAGTGTAGCATCACTGCGACTATCATGAATGCGCTGAGCAAGCCCTAATTCTTCTTTAATCTTCATTCGATCCCCTAATACACGCGCTTAGACGGTGGTCGTTTTATTGCGCGGTGCTGTTGTTGATTATCTGTGCCGTGTCTTATGCCATTACAAAGGTATTGGACAGCGTCAGCAAGGTGGCTGAACTCATTCTTAACCGGTTCAGACGAGTACGTTTTCCCAATACCAGCTACTTTTAATGGTCGGTAGTGGTATCCACCACGAAAGCCCCCGATGATTTTCTCACACCGCTTATCAATGAGCAAACCTTCACGTCGTTGCAAGAAGCTAATCACGCTATCAAGTCGTGGTTTAAACTTATTCGTCGGGGCATTAACCGCCTGTATACCATACTTGCGAAGCACCTGTACCGGTGTCTCACCGTGGTTACTATCTCGTGGGTTGGCCGGGTCAGTAAACGCCACTACATCACACCCCGGATAATGCTGCGCGATAAATGGCATCAGCACATCGCGAACAAACGGTACAAACGGCAAGTCTAATGCGAGCAGCTCATGCTTGATCAGCAATGTCCCCATCTCAATTTGCCCGAACGCCACCGCCGGATTAAGACCTGTGGTATCGATCCCCAAAATCACCGGTTGGCCGAAGGTCGGTTTAAGTTGGTAAGCACTCACCATATCTTCTTTCCAATAGCCTTGATACACCGGCACACCGTCGAAGTTGCTTCCATATTTACCCATAATCTCCGTATCGATGTAGTGCTTAGGCTTACCAGCCAACATACGGCGATAATACTGATAGCCGAACGCTCGTCTCTCCTCCAGCGTCCAAGGTATGTCATTCACCATTGGTTTCTGATTCAAATACTCAAGGTTCTCAGCCGCAGGGTTATCAATATACTCGATTGTCCCGTCCGGTTGCTCAACCTCAATGAACGGTGCCGGCTGGTGGAATATCTTAGTCCCTTCAACTTTGTCTAAATCAAGTTTCGCAAGCCAGTGATCTTCCGACGGTGGGTTGCTATCTAAGATAACGCCACTGTACGAACAGCCACCTCGTCCTGTCGCAGGATCAAGTGTTGGGTAACGACCCACACGCTCCTTACAAGTATCATACACCTCGAAGGCCACCTCTCGTGCCTCGTTAATGAAGATCATCGTAAACTCCATCGACTTGAGTTTCTGTACGTCCTGCACATTCTCCAACGCGATGAAGACGAACTCCATATCAAACCTCGTCCCGTCCGGCAACCCACCACTAAACCGCGCGGTCATCGGCGCCGTCTGTCTCACCGGTGCAAGCATAGGACTTACCCATTCGGCGAATGTCTTAACCGTCGTCATCCGAAGATTAGGATATGTCGCCCGCACAAGACCGAATCGTGTACGTCTCACCCCATCTACACCCGGTGCTTGTGAATACCCACGCAACAAAAGCTCTTGGATCATCATCACCGACTTCCCTGTCCCTACGCCGGCTATCACACCTCGTACGAAGGTATCATCGTTATGAAACTCCACCGCCGTCGGCGACGGGTTATACATCGGCATTATTATCTGCGTCATTGTGCGCTTGCTCTCTCACTCTCAATTAGTTTTCTTAACTCTTGGATCCGATGTTGTAACGACGCTATTTCTCGCTCATACTTCGCAATCCGTTCTTCTTTCTCACTCTTTCGTGGGTCGTAGTAATACATCTCAGGAAGCGTCATCTTCAACCTCCTCAAAGTCCCATGTCAACACCAAGCCGTTTAACGTCCCGATGATAGCGAAGATTACCCCTACCACATAAGCATTGGTTGTCGTATTCCCATAAAAATGCACCAAAGCCCCGAAGAACAGCCCAAACGCCGTGCCTACGATTAGGCTACTCACCAACGCTTCTTTATTATCATCACTTAACTTCATCTATATCCTCCGGATCTACATCAATTATTGTCTGTGCGCCATTAAATGCCTCCGGCTTACGCAAGCCATTGCCAAAGTTCACCACGAGCTGTACCCCTGTATTTACGGTGGCATTCTCCTGTTTGATCTTAGCGAGTAATGCCGGGTTAAGATTGGCCAGGTTGGCAGACAGCTCAATGGCTTTCAAGGCGTCTTTGTCTTCACCATGGTTTATCATGTGTTCTAAGCGTGTTAATCCCTGCTCAGCCACGCGTCGTGCTTGTAACTGGAACCCATTGGTACCTGCCAACGCTGATAGCGAACTCTCTACTTCTCGATAGACCTCTTTAAAGAGCTTGTTCCCTCTTAGCGTCTCATACTGATACGGCGTTAGCCCATACTCTGCGAGTATTGCATCTTCTTGCTCAGGATAGGCGAGCAACTCAATGATTAAGCTACCCCATTTGCCTACGTTAAAATCCCCCCGTAACGCTGCCGAACCATGCGAAATGGGTTTACGATCAAAGTCGATTTCGGCGAGAATACTGGATAGATCGGGCAAATCACCCTCTTTACGATCAACGGTCAGGTCGTGTGTCATACCATCTGTCAAATTCGGCATCGGTAACTTCCTCCAAGTTAATCGTGTCTATCATAAAGCGAAAGGCATCTGCTTTCGTTACACCACATCGCTTACAAAAGGCCATCAGCCTGTCGTGGTAGTCTTCTTCGAGTTTAAGTTGTACTGTTTGCATTGCACTACCTTATTAGTTATTAGTCTATAATGATGTTAGTGTACCATAACATAGTTGACAAGCGATAGTCCGCGGTGTAGTATTCGTGTTGCTGATTACTTCATAAGTAAGAAAGCTGATTCCTTTTTATAAAATTGGTTTATCACCCCTAGTCAACTTATCCTTTGGTGCTAGGGGTTTTTTATTTTCTGCGAAAAATATTTTTCGACAATGCTGCGCTCACGACGCTTACCCCTTCGTCCAAATACCCCCCCCGCAGGGTTAGGATAGTTGAAGGGCGTTTGAGAACTTGGCGTGCTTGGGTTCGGAGAGTGCCGGTAAAAACTCAAGTTCGTAACACTCATAAACTAAAAAGCCTAGTTTTTCGGAAATTTGGAAAAATTGCGAGCGGCGTAGTGCGTTTAAAACTGAGCCCTCCCCTATGTAGTCAGTCCAAACCCTCCGTACCTTCTCACGCTCGTAGCTTATCGACGTCCACGAATGGAGCGACGAAGGAGCGACGCTAACTAAGGGGGCTCAGTACACATAGACGTAGTAGTCGAAGACGCTCAGTCTCTTAGGGTGGGTGGGTAGGGCAGCGATTTTTTGTGCGGCGAAATGTCTGAGTGCTACCGGGTGGCGTGGATGCTCTGAGTAATTTTGGCGCTTTTAGCTGAGATGTCGCTGATGATAATGACGCTCGCATGGTCGCTGTGAGTGATATAGACAATGAGGAGGAGGCTGGGCGCATGGGAACACTCAGAGGCTAAAATGCGAAAGGTTACAATCTAAAAACACTCAGAGGCTAA
>ERZ772946.59-NODE-59-length-61553-cov-54.9124_pt1 | contig 61553 bp, 70 predicted proteins | sample MGYA00511680_ERZ772946 | MGnify/ENA primary metagenome ERZ772946 (study PRJEB29015, sample SAMEA2737918) | human oral metagenome | biome: human oral; feature: human-associated habitat; material: dental | place: China | collected 2016 ... | reverse complement strand
TGGTCATATTTGGCCTAATAGGCGCTATAACAGGGTTTTATATGTTATATAAACAGATACAATAATGTCATAAAGCCGGTAAATATACGTATTTACCGGCTTTATTTATCTACAGATTGTTTTAGATTTTTTAAAATCAACTCGGTTGCTCAACCGTTGCTCAACTTTTGGCGAAAGTCAAAGACACGTAATCCTCGCCTAAAAGGCTATCTTTATCAGGTAATTTATTTACTGCTGATACTAATTCAGACACATCCTTGTGGATATATACTTGATTTGTTACATCCGAATGTCGATGACCTAATATAGTTTTTGTTGTAGCTTCCGATATACCGATATGAATCAATAGCGTAGCGCATGTATGCCTTCCATCGTGCGGGAGGTGCCCAGGGAAATACTTGTTTAAGTAGGTTCGAATAGCTACTAATAAATGCTTAGGGGTATCTTTCGGTAGCAAATACTCGTGTCGTTGGAAGCTACTCAACTTATACCACTCCTTAATGAATGGTAGGATAGATTCTGCAATCGGGATGATGCGGTTTTTACCTGCTGCAGTTTTACTGCCGCCAATCATATACCTGTCTTTGATATAGACATCTTTTAGTTTAATGCTTTGTATTTCCCCGGGTCGCATTCCTGAGTATATGTACACTAATAATATGCGGGCGTCCCGATCTGCTTTTGCCAACTCCCATAAACGAGATATCTCAACAGGTGTAAAAGGTTTATGGATTTCAGACTTTACCTTTTGAGGAAGCGTTACAAGCGCAGCATAGTTCTTATCAACGATATCATTTTTTATAGCAGCGTCAAAAGTTGCTTTCATAGCAGTTTTAATTTGTACTAAGGTTGTGTGGCTCATATCCGCATATCTATCAATGATGTCTTGCATATGTGCGAGTCTTATATCCTTGATAGGTATTTTTAGTAGATGCTCAACTTTCTTTTTATTGTAAAGATATCCGCCTTTTTCCAGGATAACCCCTTTGCGTATCTTATCTTCAATCATCCAGTCCCAACATTGGCCAAAGGTAGTATCCTTGATTTCGTATTGTTGGGCGTTTGCGTCATAAGCCGATAGGGCATTATACGCTTCTTTTTGCGTTGCAAAGGTACCTATGGATTTACGTAAGGGCTTACCCTCAGAGTTATATCCAAGGGTCACTACGGCTCGATATGGCTTACGTAGGGCCTTATGTTTCATCTTATACACGGTGCCTGTACCGTTAGCACGTTTCATGGCCATAATTACATACCTCCTAAAATACCCCTATCACACGATAGGGGTATTATTTTATTTAGATAGCTTATTTACATCTAAGTTATTATCAACAATGTCTCCGAGTTCATATAAGGTTAGAGCAGTTTTTAACTGTTCGACTTCTTCAGAGGATAGTGCGTAGTCTTTATAATATTGTGATCCTCGATATCTGATTATTGGATTATTACCTTGCGTTAAGATGCGTAGACCTTCATCTATTTCAGGGATTGTTAGTAACGCATACTCATAGGTTCCAGAATCATCTAGTCTAATATTTTTACCTCCTCCGCTTTGCCCAGCAATGACGCCACGCATCGTGTAATCAAATTTGCCTGCGGAACTAGAGAATGTTAATTTATCCCAAAATATCCAATTTGTAGATATATCTAATGGGGCGAAAGTAACAAATTTGATAAAAGGTCCTACTAAATGTCCAGAGGAGTCTACGAAAGCAACCCATGAAACAGAGTTACTTGGCTGTATCGCTCTTTGGTTAGAACTGTAGAATTTATATTCTTTGTCCACCTGATCATACTCAAAGTTTGTGTTGGTTAGAATAGTATATATTTCTTGTTTCGCATTAGCTTTTCTCAGCGATTCAGCCTCTTTATCTTTTTCTTCTTGTGCTTTGCGAGCATCTTCGGAGGCAGCATATGCCGCTCGTTCTGGTGCCTTTTGGTGATAATCAGTTATTACATACCCTACCAATACAGCCATAATTACCCCTAAAATAGCTGTTACTAACACTCTTTTGTTCATACCTATTTCTCCTTAAATTTAAAACACAGAACGACTAAATAGCCCTTCCCTAAAAGGCTTGTTTAAATCATAAGCTCTCTTAACGTGGTCGTATTCTGTTTTACACATAGCTGATACCAAATAATGGTAATCTCTTCGTGTACTAATATATGGAAATAGTTTATTTAGTTTGTCACCATACTGTTGAATTAGAGATAAGTCGTTTTCAATCTGATAACCTTCGTGTAAAAGTATATTAGCAGATAATGCAGAAGCTGATTTGCTTAACCCAAAAACATACCTGTAAGCAAAGTAAAAATCTTCAATATTAGGACCCTCTGTTTTATACCTAGAAATAAAACCATATACTAAAGTGGCAGGTGCTAATAGCTCCCTAGCAAATGTGTTTGCTTCCAACTCTAAAATAGGGGATTTGACTAAATCTGGATCGCCCATTTTCTGTAAATGATGACCTCTAATTATGTGTCCAGCTTCATGACAGAGACTCCACAGTTTACGTTCTTTTGTTTTTATTTCTGAATCATATAAGATGTATAAATCATCTGTTTTAGGCAAATATAAAGTTGCTGCATCGGATGACTGTGTATACATCCCTATTATTAAAGGAGATACTCCGAGAGCTTGTGCACCTTGTTTATAGGTTTTAACACAAACCTTTTTTTGATTTATTAAATATTCAATTACCATTCTAGGCGTTAGCTTTATGTTATCACCCATTAATTTCCGTGTGTTATGCGCCTCTTTTATCGTACTTACAAGATTATTAGTCAAGATCATCATCCTCTGGCATATTTGAATCATGTTTAGACTTTAAAAAATCAATAAAGTCATTTAACTGTTGTCTTTCAGCCTTACCTAAACCTTTGTAATTCCTTTGTAAAGATATTAATTCTTCATCATAACTAAAAGTATTTTGGCTATCAAACTCTTCTAATATAACTGCAGGAATATTTAGCCCTTTACAAATTTTTAACACGTTATCTATAGATGCACCGCCTACGTTATTCAAAATAGAATATAACGTTGTATAAGGCATATCAATTCTAGCGGCAAATCCTTTAATTGTATCTATTTCTAATATTTTTTCTTTTAAAAATTGTTCTCTCGTCATAGTAATCACCTCTATTCATAAAGCCCTCTCATATATATAGTAATACATCAATTACGAAATATCAATATTTAAATACGATATTTCGTAATTAAAATACTCGTTAATAAATTATTAACAAGCTTAAACTAGACAAATTCGAAATATCGTATTATGATTATGACATAAGAAATACGATATTTCGAATTAAAACTATTGAAATATCGTATTTTCAGAGATGTAAAGGGAGGTGAATATATGTATCCAAATCTAAACGCCGAGCTCGCAAGACTAGGTTGGAGTCGAAAAACACTAGCAGATAAGCTAAAAATTCGATACGCAACCATTCTGGATAAGTTAAACGGAAAGTATCCATTAACTTATGATGAATGCGTACGGATTAAAAATCTTATGGGCTCTGACATTCCTCTTGAAGTTCTTTTTTTTACCGAGTAATACGAAATATCGTATCGGATTATAAAAGGAGGTTAATAAATGGTCAATAAAGTTATCTCGGTAAGTCAAATGGCGACTGTACTCGGTGTTAGTCTAACAGCTATCAGAGAGGGTATCGCAAGAGATCGATTCCCGTTCGCATACGCATGGCAGTCGCCGGGTAAGAAATCCCGTAGCTTTGTCATTGACAAAGAGGGGTTTAGAACATTCCTTATCCATTCGCTAGGTTGGGATGTGAAAGCAGTTGATGCGGAGTTTAAATCCGCTGGAATTCATTAGGAGGAATTAATCATGACATGGATTGACGCAGGAATGCATTTAAGCTTTGCCACTGCAGCAGTAGCTTCTATTTTATCAATGATGATGTTATAAAGGAGACTTTAACTATGACTGAAATTCCAGTAAACAAAACAGCAATGGCTGCACATTTAAAAGCAATCGAATCCGAGCGCATCTTAAATCACATTAATAGTGATATTCTGTGTACTGCACTTAATTTGCAAGCATATATGTGTGATTATGATGAGTCAGAAATCCGTATTATCGTCACTACAGATGGAATTACGGTCGAAAGAATTGAAGAGGAGGATGAGTATTAATGGGTTACATGTTAATTGGCACGTTTTTGGTAGCAGGCTCTATGGGGGCCTTAGAGCTTGACCAAATAGGATATGTACAGTTCTGTGTGCAGGCTCTCATTGGTTTGGCCATATCCATGTATGGTTACAAAAAGGATATGGAGGAAGTTGATGCTGAAGAGCGCGAAGATGTCGAGTACATCCCGCAAGTAAGAAAATGCGGCGAATACTGCCATAATCCATATTACAAATAGGAGGTGGAATATGAATTATATTGATGTGATTAGTGTGCTATTTATTCTTGTTGTGACGGCCGCTTATATTATGTTTTTCGATGGGCTAATTTGGGTGCTAATACAATGAGACCTCCTGTTCGAACATGTACTAAGTGTGGAGTTAGGTTAATTCCACACACTCATAACTACATTTATGACGAGATTAATCGTAAGGCGATTAGAGTGTGCAAGCATTGCCACGATGAACATGTTCGCCGTAAAAGTAAAAATGCCCTCACGCACGGCAATGCGTAAAGGGCAAAGATAAAAATATCCTATATAAATTATACCAGATAAGGAGATAAAATGCCTGAAATAAAAGCAATAAAATCTAAACCTGCTGTAAATGCATTTGATTTTAATTTCTTTGCAGATAACAGGGGCAAACACGAATCATTACAAAAGGTGGCGATAGTTACTACAAATAGCTATATCAAACTTTCAATGCCGGCTTACAGAAAATTAAAAGGCCCGGAATATTTCAAAGTTGGTATAGATATTAACAATAAAGTCATTTGTGTGGCGCCTGCGATTGCAACAGAGCCATATGTAATTAAACCAACAGCAGTACAAATTGAAAGAAACACTATTTATATATCCAAAAGTCGTAGCGTAATTCAAAAACTTCAAGAAATCGGGATTCCCAAAATTGTTGAAGGGAAATTAGTTGATGATGAATTACTGTTTAAATTCTAAAGGAGAAACTATCATGGAAAATCAAAATATCTTAACAATTAAATTCAATGACACAGAAGATCTTGCACTTAAAATCGCAGAATGGAATGAAATTTTAAACCATCAATGTTGCGGCAATTGCCATGACAGCAAAGCGCCTACAGCAACAGTTTGTGAAACTATCGATGTAGATGTGGTAACGCCTAAAGTAAATCCTAAAGCTGTAAAAATCAGAAAAGTTGAAGCGGGAGAAGAAACACCAAATAAAGTTGCTAAAGCAGAACAAGAACAAGACATTCATGTGACAGACTTCGAAGGTAATCCGACGAAACTTAATAAAGAAGAAAAAGTTAAACCTGCTGCATTCCCTAAACCTGCTGAAACAACAAATGTCGAAGAACAGACTCCAATAGAAACACCTAAACAAGATACAGAACTAGATGTTGCTGCTGAGCCTGTAGATAAAAAAGCTTTTTATAAGGAATTCCGTGAATGGATGGGCGAGGATGGGGTAAAAGCAAAAAAAGCACTTGCAATTTTTAGCAAGCACGGTGTCACTCGTCCGTCTAGCGACTCTTTAACGGATGATCTTATCACCGATTTAAAATCCATCATGGCAGAGAAGGAGGCTTAAATATGGCTAAACAACAATTTAAAAGCCAAGCAGACATATGTAAGAAGTCGTTAGATATATTACATAAAGCAATTGAAATGGACCCGGGTAACGCTGAAGAATACCAAGCTGGTATAGCGTATACAGAAGGTGTCATGAAAGCATCTAATGCAATTGTAAAAGCCTTTGATGTGGTAGAGCCTTCTAAGGCAGCTGCTTCTAAAGACAAAACGGGGGATACTGCAAAGGAAGAAAAGCCAAAGCGTAACCGTAAGTCTAAAACGGCTAAAGAACCTGCGCCAGTTGATAATGAACCAGCTACAGATGAAACACAGCCAATGGTTGAGCCTAGTGTAGAAGAAAATGCTGACCTCTTTGCTATGTTTGGCGATTAAGGCGGTGGTGTTCTGTGGAAACTGTGTCTAGTTTATATTTCCGTAAAATGTTCGATAGCATCATAATTGAAAAGCATTATGATGCTGCTTACACAACAATTCACCATTGCGATTGCAACCATACATTTGGTGGTACATGGAATCGCAAATATAGCATGGGTAGCGGATATTATACAGGTGCGAAATATTATGTTTGCCCTAATTGTGGAACTCGCTCCGAACCATATGTACACAAAGTGATATTAACATGTGATGACGAGGAATTATTTCCTAAAGAAATGTTTTTTGAGGTCGTTAATTGCAAAGACTTCCTCGATCTTCGTATTAAATATAAAGGTATTCAGCTATTTTGGGATGGAACGTCTGAAGATGGCTCTTATAAAGAGGTTTTGCGTTTTGATTTCAAAGCCAGAAAAGCTTTTTATATCGATGAAGATAAGAGTAAACATGAACTCACAGTCGATTATATTCGTGAGTATGATAATCCGATTATGCCAATTTTAAAATACATAGGGAAGTCATATGCAGTTCATGGAGTTAATAAAGAACATTTGGCCAAACTCTTTAAAAGTCTGCGCATAACGTTTGAAAAGCGCTTATCAGAACAGTGCGGATATAAAGTAAAAGATGTTTATATTCCGCACTCGATTAGTGAATATGGCGGATATGGGATTTCTATGCTGGTTAATATGATTTTAAAGCTTAGAGCTCCTGATATGCCTGCTGTCACTAAAATTATTAAAAGCAACATTAAATGGACTCCACGCTATTGGATGGGTTCCATAAGAGATCTACATTTTGATGATTCGATTTTAACTATGACTAAAAAGGGGACCGGATTCTTAGAAGCATTGCGAATTTATCATCGAGCTCCTGATAGTAAATTATTGCGTAGCATGATGGTTAATGACCCTATGATTGTTAAGCTATCAGATATGCTGAATGTTTTTAAAGATGAAAATAATCGGAGGACCATATTGACTCTTAATCGAGATAAAGGATTCGATGATGTATCTGCGAAAATAGTTGATGCTGCTCATTTGAATGAGCAGATGGGTGTTAGGTCTCAAAAAATCTTTAACATGTGGCTCGGACTTTCTAAGCGATATGGCGAACGAAATTTATTGCGGTATCTGTTAAATGTCACTGCATCAGATATCAGGGATATTGTTAACATGTACAGCCAAATAGAAGGCAAATATATTGCTCAAGTTTGGAATACTGATTGCAAGTTAAAAGACTTCCATGATGTTGTAGTTAATATTTACAACAAACAAGAGTACGGTGACGTAATTCTTCCGGAAATTCCTCAGCTACAAGCTGATGTAAACGGAATGCACTTCATGATCCCTAAGACTGCTGCTGATTTAATGACTGCAGGTAAACGGTTAAAAAATTGCGTTGGATCATACCGAGATAGAGTCATGAAAGGGACTACTGCAATAGTGGTGGTCACTGACGATGCAATGAAGCCAATCGCATGCCTAGAATTGGACAATAAAGGCAAGAAGGAAGGTCGTCAAATATTCGACTTAGTGCAGGCGAAGCTATTTGCTAATGAAAAGCTTAAAAAGAACGCTCAGATTAATTCGACGGTCATGCAATGGGCCAATCAATTAAAGATTGAACCGCACACCATCGATGTGGATGCCACTGTTGTATAGGAGAATGATATGAAACTCACAAAATTAGAATTACTAAATTTTAAAGGGCTAAAGTCCTTTGCCATAAATATTAATGGCGATGTCGTAATCCGTGGCGATAATGCCACTGGGAAAACTACTGTGTTCGATTCAGTTTGTTGGTTGCTGTTCGGCAAAGATAGCCTAGATAGAGCTGATTTCGAAATTAAGACATTGGATGGTGGCGAACCTATCCATAAAGTTAATCATGAAGTAACAGGCACCTTTACTTTGGACGAAGGGGGCACAGTTGAACTTAAGCGTGTGTATCGTGAAAAGTACTCATCCCCTCGTGGTGGTGAAGTAACTCTCACCGGACATACGACAGACTATTTTGTCGATGGTGTACCTAAGAAAGAAAAAGAATACAAAGAGATTGTAAATTCTCTGGTTGATGAAAATATCTTCAAATTGATTACAAATCCGTTGTACTTCAATGAGACGTATTCATGGCAAAACCGCCGTAAGTTATTACTTGAGATGTGCGGTGATATCTCAGACGAAGATGTTATCGCAAGCCATGATGAATTAAAAGCTTTAACAGATATCTTATCTGGTCATAGTGTTGACGATCATCGAAAAGTTGTCACATCTAAAAAGGCAGCTATTAATAAAGAATTGGATATGTTGCCAGTTCGTATAGACGAGGCCTTACGAGGTAAGCCTGAAGTTACTGCTAATTCGGAAGTGTTACGAATTAACATCGATACCTTAAATGCAGATATCGAAAAGTTAGAAAACGATAAGGCGTTATTGCAGAATGGCCACTCTCTCGTTGATAAACGTGCTGAATTAAAAAATGTACAACGTAAGATTATGGCTCGTGAAACAGAACTGCAGATGGAATATAAAAAACAATATTCCCTGAAGTCTAATGAATATGATGCTGTTGTAGCTGAAATCAATAGTCTGACAGCTAGACTTGAGGATACAAAACGACGTATAGATGACTCAGCAGCGTCCATCAATCTTATTCAAGGTCTAATTGGAGAATTAACTATTCAACGAAGTCAGATTAATGCAGAAACATTTGTGGCAGATATTAATGATCATTGCCCAACATGTGGGCAAAAACTTCCTGAAGAGCAAATTCAAGATGCTTATGCTAAAGCAGAAGCGAATTATAATCTCAAGAAGTCTAAGCGATTAGAAGAGATTGAACGCTCTATCGCCCTAAAGAAACAAGATATTGAAGGTATCAAAAAGCGAGATTCTAATTTAGAGCCTGTGGAAACAATAGAGGCTCTTATTAAAGCAAAAGAACTCGTAAAGGAAACCATAACCGAAGAGATTGGAATGTTAACTGCACCGGTGCTTAATGACGACTCCGAATACGCTGATTTAAAAGCAGAGGAGCTCATGTTACAAATGGCAATCGATGACGATAACTCTGATCACTCAGAAGAAATTGCTGAACTCGAGATTAAAATTTCAGCCAATAAAGAAGAACGAATGAAGTTAGAGCAGGAGCTTAACAAGTTTGCTGAAATTAAGCGCATTGAGCTCCGTGTGTCAGAACTCGAGACAAAGCAGGCTGAATTATCCGATGAAAAAATGAAACTCGATGAGGCATCATATCTTATGGATGAGTTCGTAAAAGCCAAAGTTAACATGTTGGAAGAAAGCATTAATGCAAGGTTTAAATTAGCTCGTTTCAAGATGTTCAACGTTATGTTAAATGGCAATGTCGAGGAATGTTGTGAAACCACTTATAAAGGCGTTCCATATCGCAGCATGAACAACGCAGCACGCATTAATGTAGGCTTGGATATTATCAATGCATTGACTAGCTATTTTAAAGTTAATGCTCCGGTGTTTATTGATAATGCCGAAGCTGTTACTGACTTTATCCCTGTTAATAGCCAAACAATTAAATTGATCGTTGATGAATCAGAACCTCAACTGGTCGTTAAGGAGGTATAGGTATGACTGATTTACAGATTTTCAAAAATGATACATTTGGTCAAGTTCGTATTTTAGAAAAAGATAATGAATTATGGTTTGTTGCAAAGGATGTCGCTGATACTCTCGGGTACCAAAACGGTAGTCGAGATGTAAACCGACACACTGATGAAGAAGATAGAACAAAGACAATGGTGTTTGATGGCAATCAAAATAAAGAAACGATTTTGATTAATGAAAGCGGACTTTATTCCCTGGTACTATCTAGCAAATTACCAACGGCAAAACAATTCAAACGTTGGGTCACCTCTGAAGTGATTCCTCAAATTCGTAAGACTGGTGCTTATAGCATGAATATTCCCAAGTCGTTGCCTGAAGCTCTTAGAGCTTACGCCAACGAGGTGGAGTCGCACAATGCTACCAAAGCTATCGTTGCTCAACAGGAGCAACAGATAGCAGAATTTAAACCGGTTAAGGATTACGTTGATAAAATCTTATCTAGTAAATCCTGCTTAACAATTACTCAGATTGCCGCTGACTACGGCATGAGTGCTCAAGAATTAAATAAGATTTTGCATGAAGCTGGCCTACAACGTAAGGTCGGTGATCAATGGATTCTCTACAAGCAGCATATGTCTAAAGGTTTTACTAAATCCGAAACCTTTACATTCTGCAGAAGCGATGGTCGCTTAGACTCTAAAATCACTACTAAATGGACGCAAAAGGGTCGTTTAGAAATTCATAATATTTTATCTAACTTAGATATCCACGCTGTATGCGAGGATGTGGCATAGGAGGTACGTAATGGGTGAAGTAACAAAAGCACAATCTCAAACACCATCGCTTAAAACTATGGTGTCTAGTGAGTCAGTAAAGAAACGTTTTAATGAAATCTTGGGTAAAAAATCAGCGGCCTTTGTGTCCAGTTTGATTTCTGTATCTAATAATAATGAACTTTTATCGAAAGCAGACCCTACTACAGTTATTACTGCAGGTGTGATGGCAGCTACTTTGGATCTTCCAATCAATCAAAACCTGGGGTTTGCCTATATCGTTCCTTTCTACAACAGTAAAAAGAAAATTAATGAAGCTCAATTTCAAATGGGGTACAAAGGGTATATCCAGTTGGCCATGCGCACAGGTCAATATAAGACCATTAATGCTAGTGAAATTTACGAAGGCGAAATTAAGCACCATAACAAACTTACTGGCGAGTTCGAATTAGGCGAGCGGACTGGTGATAACGTAGTTGGTTATATTGCTTATTTCAAGCTCATTAATGGCTTTGAAAAGTATTTATATATGTCTAAAGAAGATGCTGAAGCACACGCTATAAAGTATTCTCAAACATATAAAAGGGGATTTGGCCTTTGGAAAACTGACTTTGACGCCATGGCCATAAAAACAGTACTCAAACGTTTGTTAAGTAAATATGGCATTTTATCTGTTGAAATGCAAAGTATGGCTAATGCAATTTCTGTAGATGGTGCCGTCATTCGTGATAATAATGGCGAGCTCACCCCTGATTTCGAAGGTGAAACTATCGATGTTCAATCTGATGTAGCAGAAACCATCGCTAATAATGCAAATTCTGAAGCCATTGACATTGAACCTGGTCCTGCCAGTGAATTTGTTAATCCTGAAACTGGTGAAGTAGTCAAAATGTTCGGTGATTAATTGTGATTAGTATTCAAGCATTCGGTAGTAGCTCAAAAGGGAACTGCTACCGAATCAAAACTTCCACTAATGGGGATGAGTTACTCCTGGATGCAGGACTACCGTTTAAAGACATTCAGAGATATTGCCGGTTTAACTTTTTGCATTTATGCGGAACGTTACTCACACATCAACATGGAGACCATAGCAAGGCTGTCAATGATCTATTAAAGCTTGGACATCGTGTCTATATGCTATCAGATACCGCCAATGCCTTGTATGTATCTGATAAGCACACAGCAATTCTTATAACCCCAAAAGTTCAATTTACGGTAGGCAATTTCAGTATCTTACCATTTGAGTTAGAACATGACGTTCCTAATATTGGATTTCTAATTTCAGACGGTGAAGAGAAGCTGCTATATATTACCGACACCTATTATTGCCGGTATACGTTTAAAGATGTTGATCATATCATGGTTGAATGTAACCATTCCTATGAAATCCTAAATCAGCATGTAGAAGCCGGTTACCTGGATGAAAAACGAATGGAGCGGTTAATTCAATCTCATTTTTCTTTAGAAAACGTCATTAAATTCCTAAAATCTATGGACCTAACTAAGTGCCAAGACATACGGCTACTACATTTATCTGATAGCAACTCAGATGCAGAAACATTCAAACGAGCTGTTCAAGCTGCCACTGGAAAATTAGTAATCGTGGAGCAAGAAAGGAGTCCCTTATGATTATTAAATCGATTCAAATTAAAGATAACGATATCAGTATTGCTTATCAGAAGCCATCTGCCACAGGGTTAACGGATGTATTCACGTTAAAATCTAAGGATGATCCACGTCCTGAACTTCTGCAAGCATTCAGCAAACTGCAGTCTATTGTAAAAAAGAACTTTGAATTCTTGGAAGAATTTAAAATCCCATTTTTGGTAAATACATTCAAATTTAAGTATGGCGACATCGAAGGCCTTATTAACCAGGTTGGTGTCGAGGGTATCGTGTCTGATATGAACACCCCTAACGAATTTAAATTTAAAACGGACTGGTTAAATGTTGAATATGCAGACTCTACATTTGCTATCTCAGTTCAAGATTTAATCGATGAATGCATTAAGTTCATTATGGGACGTCGAGCCCAGGATAATTTATTTAACGACAATGAAGAGTGATAAAAATGGCGAAAAACCAATCATACTACTTTAGTCATGATATCAATGCGAGTAATGATCCTAAAATCGCTGCTATGATTTCAGAATTAGGAATGATTTCCTATGCATGGTGGTGGATATTGATTGAAAAATTAGCCGCAGCAGATGATTATAAATTGCCACTAAAAAAATATACATTCGTCGCTTTGGATAATGAATTAAAGATGAATGATGAACAAATTTTAACAAGTGTTCAACAAGTGTTCAACAAAAATCAACACGTGTTGGAACAAAATTCAATGTGTTCATTTTGTTCATTTTTGTTAATTTATTTGTTGATTCATGACTACGAATTATTGGACTGTGATGACGAATATTTTTGGTCACCCAGCTTAATTCGTAGATTTGAGTTTAAAAAAGTGAAAGAGGAAACTATCCGCGAAAAACGTAGGTTGGCGGGCCTTAAAAGTGCGGAATCTCGAAAAGCAAAAAAACAAAATTTAACACATGTTCAACAAAATTTAACACATGTTCAACAAAATCAACTAATAAAAGAAAAGAAAAGAAAAGAAAATAATATAGAGAGAGATACGCGCGCGCGTGAAGACGAAAATCCTATATCTATATTTGAAGATGATGAAGTAAAAAATAAACCCATTTACGAATTGTATATGAAATCAATTGGAATTGTATCACCTACTATTAAAGAGCGATTAGATGATCTAGTTGAATCATATGGCAAAGAACGAGTCATTGTTGCTATTAACACCACAGCGGATAACGGTGGCAATAGTATCAAGTATGTTGAAACTGTCACGGCAGGGAATCTAAAGCAGGAGGTGCAAAAGGATTTTGGAGCAAGCAAATGTAACAGCAATGCTAGAGGCGTGTCTCGAAAAAATTCGAGAAAGGACGAAGACGTCGACTGGGAAAAAGAATATCAAAGAGTCCACGGTAAAAAATGAGTTCTTTTATCCGGTCTACGATGAACCAGTAGTCATTCAAACTAACATTAATACCACCTATACCGCAGTCGGAATCCCTAAACGGTATTACGACATGGATTTTGACTGGTTACGCAAGCATGGTAGTTTTCCTAAAGAGAATGCTGAAGCTTACGATGTGGTTAAAAAGTATTCTAATAATCTGAAAGATAATCTTGATTCCGGTAAGGGCCTCATATTAAGGGGCCCAGCTGGTACCGGCAAGACATCGATTGCGGTGAGCATCCTAAAACAAGCTATGGCGTTAGGTAAAGGGTGTCTCATGATTTCGATGCCTAACTTGTTAGACACTATGCTTACATTGTCTAAGGGCGACAATGTAGCTTATCTAAGATTTGAGCAAAAACTTAGAAATATCCCATTGCTATTACTTGATGACTTTGGGGCGGAGTATTCAAAATCTGATTGGGTACCATCCAAAGTTGAAAGTATCATTATTGATCGCTACAACCGGATGAAACCCATCATTCTCACGACGAACTATAGTGATGCCTGGACTGAAAAGAATTATAGTCAAAGGGTGTATGACCGTCTACGCGGTGAATATGCTGTGGCTATATTCAATGGAGAGTCGCACCGATGAAAATTCTCTTACGATGTCAGTTTAGATTTCGGAAGAAAACTCATGACCGGTTCCCAACATTGAATGAGTATATCGACTGTGAACGTGGCTCGACTATAGCTGCGGCTGCCATGAAGAAGAAATGTACTGAGCAGGTTAAAGAACAATGCCTTTCACAGCAGATACAACCAGTTAATGGGAAAGTAGACCTACTATTTGAATGGCATTCTTCAACCAGGCATGATCCTGACAATGTAGCGTTTGCTAAGAAGTTTATTCTTGATGGATTACAAGCTGCTGGTGTGCTAGAAAACGATAATAGAAAGTTCATTGGTACTATGGCTGATGAGATTATTCAGGATGATGAAGACTATGTAATCTTACACATCACGAAAAATATGGGAATATTTTTATAATTTTAAGAATTAAGGAGATAAATAAATGAGTAACTTACAAGTAAAAGCGATTGAAGCCGCTCGTAAAGTGCTATTAGAAATGGGACATGAATTTGAAGAATTAGAATTCATGTATGTTGTATGGTTTTGTAAAACATTACAAAACTGGAAAGCATTAGTAAGTGGTCCTGGTATTGATGAATATGTAGAAGTAACACACAATGGTGACCGTGATGAGACATATGTTGATGTTTATTGCAAAACTAAAAATGTATGCATAAAAGATAACTAATGAAAATACTAGATACATGCTGTGGTAGCAGAATGTTTTGGTTTAACAAAGAAAATGCAGACACAATTTACATGGATAATCGAACTGAAGATACAATGCTATGTGATGGTAGAAAGCTAATAGTTAAGCCTGATATAATCGCAGATTTTCGGGACCTTCCTTTTGAAAATGAAAGCTTTTATCTAGTAGTATTTGATCCACCTCATCTAATAAGGGCAGGAGATAACTCATTTTTAAAATTAAAATATGGAAGGTTAGATACAACATGGAAAGATGACATTAAGCAAGGCCTCTCTGAATGCTGGAGGGTTTTAAAGAAGAATGGGACAATGGTATTCAAATGGAATGAGGAACAAATCTCGTTTTCTAAGATTAAAGCCTTGCTCCCTTGCGAGCCTGTAATCGGACAACGTAGGGGAAAAACAATATGGTTGATATTTTTTAAAGATTAAAATGTTAGTTATTTATCGCTGGCAAAAACAAATTCGGACTAAAACATAAAACAACTTGTAAAGGGGGAAACATATTTGAATGAATATGATATTGAGAAAATCACAAGGTTGGCCACAGAGGTAGCAACCAAAACCTACTATGAATTAGCCAAACAAGAAAATGCTCAACTAGGTCGCAAACTTCGACACAACACGATCAAGTTATTAAAGCATTATAGTCAGTTACAGTCGTATGTAGACAATGCTATTTCGGATTCAACACAGGCCGAGGATATATGGCTCAATGAACTATTGATTGATATGTTTGACGATAAAAGCATTGTGAGGGTAAATGCCATTGTTAAGAGCAAAGAAAAAACAGCATTAATGATGCGCCATGTAAATAACATGCTAGACATCTATGCCGAGAAGTGCAGTGCAAAGCAATTTAAGTATTGTGAGTGCATGCGCAGGTATTATATTAATGGGGAATCGTTAGAGCAAATAGCTGAATCCTTTCCTGAAAAGCCAGATGTACGTACCATCAAACGCTACATCGCTAGAGGAATTGAAGAACTATCCGTATTACTTTGGGGTGTTATTGGGCTGAATACAAAAATAGCTTAATAAAATTGTCCCAAAACTGTCCTAGACATGTCCTTCTTGACAATTTATAATGATAGTGTGAGTTAATAGGACAACAGATACTCTATCTCTCAACGACACAGTGAAACCTAGAACACTAAAGCAAAAGACCACTTAATCTATACGGTTAGGTGGTCTTTTTGTATGCAAATTTAAGGAGGCGAGGTGAATACGATTGACTGATGTGTATTGCGAAAAGAGAAGATGCTTAAACAATGTTAAGGGTTGGTGCAAAGCTAATGGCATTCATATTGATCATATGTGTAAATCGTATGCACCTTCACATTCTTTAATTAAAACTAAAACAGCAAAGGTTCATAAAGAGCGTGGTAAGTACAAACAAAATAAAGTTGTAGTGAAGTAATGAACCTGGGGCGTCCGTTGAAGGGCGTTTTTTTTGTTGCCCAAATTTACATTATCAATATCGATTTTAATTGAGAAAGTGAAAATTTGGAAAAGGTACTTCCTAGAGCAAAAACCGCCGCTGGTCGCCCCCGCGCGAAGATTGTCTCTGTGTGGGAGAAATTTTGCTGTTGAAAGTTGAATGTCAAGAGACAGAAAGGAGGCCGTCAATGGCCGACGCAAAACCGAGAGTCAAATTCAATACCGCAGGCGATTTGCTCGTATCGACCGCACAACTTTGCGACCTTCTTCGAGTATCACCTGAAATTATTTCCAGGCATCATAAATCTGGGATGCCGAAAGCTGCCACAGGGTGGTGGAATCTCAGGGAGGTGCTTGCGTATCTTGGACATGCAAAAGGCGATAAAGCAAAAGACCAATCTGCAGCCACTCGAAAGTTAGTTGCCGAAGCTGACTTAAAGGAGTCTAAAGCAGCACGCGAGAAAAAGCTTCTTGAAATATTAGAGGGCGAATACATATCTCGTGCAGATGTCGCTAAGGAATGGTCTGGGCGAGTACTCGAATTGAAATCGTCTTTTATTAAATTGGCGAAACGAATTGCGAGTGAATTCACGGATCCGGAGGAACGGGCGAATGTAGAAAAGGCGGTGAATGACGTTGTCGAAGAATACCTCGAAAGCTACGCGCGTAAAGGCGAGTACACGCCGGAAATCAAAGTCAGTCGAAAAACAAAGACCTAAGGTTGAATGGTTTCCAGAAGAGCTTGAAGCGTTTAAACCCCCAGAACGATATACGGTTTCGGAATGGGCTGATAATTTCAGAGTGCTAACGAGTGTATCTGCAGAACCCGGTAGATGGCGGACAAATCGAACACCGTATCTCAAAGAACCAATGGATAGATTCACTGATCCACTTATTGAAAAGATAGTTCTTTGTTTTGGGGCACAGCTGGGTAAGACAGAAACAGAACTTAACATGATAGGGTATGCGCTAGACCAAACAGCATCCCCTACCATGATGGTATATCCAACAGATACCATTGCCAAATTCGCTAGCGATAAGCGTGTGCAACCTATGATTAAATCGGTCAAATCGATTAGCGACAAGTTCGATGAGAATAGTAAATTGCTGGAGTTAGATTTCAACAACGGCAATTATATGGTGCTCGTCGGGGCCAACTCTCCGAGTAGCCTTTCGAGTCGATCGATTAAATATCTATTCTTTGACGAAATTGACAAATATCCCGCCTTTGCAGGTAAGGAGGCAGACCCAATCAAACTGGCGACAGAACGTACTAAAACGTTTGTCGATAAAAAAATCGTAATGGTGTCTACCCCTACGGTTGAGTCGGGTAATATTTGGCAGGCGTTCATGAGTGCAAATGAGCGCCGGCAGTACTACGTGCCGTGCCCACATTGTGGGGTGTCGCAGGTCCTCAAGTTTAAGCAGATAAAATGGCCGGACGAACACAACGATAATGTGGACATGATACGTGATACAGCGTACTACGAATGTGAACATTGCGGCGAACGTATTTACGATAAGCACAAAATGGAAATGTTAAGACGTGGTGAATGGAGAGCGGTAAACGAATCGCAAAGTAAAGTCCGCTCGGTATCGTATCACTTATCGTCGATATATTCGCCGTGGATCACATTCGGAGACGTTGCTTATGAGTTTAAGAACTCCAAAGGCACGCCAGCTACATTGATGAACTTCATTAATTCGTGGCTAGCTGAACCTTGGAAAAGTTCTAAAACTAAAAGCACACAAAATATGGAATTTACTCAATCCAATTATCCGTGTGGCGTTGTGCCGGATAAAGCGGTATTGCTTATCGCTTCAGTTGACGTACAACTTGATCACTTCTGGTGGGAAGTAAGGGCGTATGCACCGGGGGTTAAATCCTATCTTATTGATTATGGACAGGCAAGCACATGGGAAGATTTAGAGGAAATTATCATCAACAGAGAATATCCATCAGAGTATGGTGAAGCTCGACAGGTGATGAAAGCAGGTATCGACTCGGGCTTTAGAACAGATGAAGTATATCAATTCTGTTCTAGGTTCCCTGAAGTCTGTATACCTTTAAAAGGTTCCTCAAATCATACGACTATGACAGCGCCATACACAATGACCTCTTTAGAAAAGGGCGTTGTAGGTGGATTGAAGCTATATGTATTAAATACTGATTATTGGAAAGACTTTATATTCGCACGAATGATTAGGCCTGCAGATGAAGAAGGAACAATTCATTTGTACAAAGAATGTCCGCAAGAATACTCTGATCATTTACGGTCGGAGGAGAAGCAGGAAATTAGAAATGTAAAAACAGGAGCCGTAACGGTACAGTGGAAACCACTTACCAGTCATCCTGTCAATCATTTACTTGATACTTGTACTTACAATGCTGCAGTAGCAGATATTGCAGGTGTTAAATATTTAGTTGAACCAGCTGACTATGAGGAAACTGAAGAGGTTGAAACCTACGAAGATTACGGCGGAGGCATAGGAAATACTGGGCATTGGTTTAGATAGGAGGTGAACCATGAGCGATGTAAATGAACAACTTGAACGGGTCCGTCAAGTGATTGAAGATATCGAAACTAAAGGATACTCCGAATTACAAATTGGCGGCAAGCGGTTCAAGGCAATTGACTTACCAGTACTGTATGCACGAGAACAAACACTGATGCAACGTGTACATGAGGAGTCAAATGGGTATCAAACGGATGCATTCGTAACATGGGGTGGGCGATGAATATTATTGATAAAGTAATAGGATGGGTAAGTCCGCAACGTGCTTATGAGCGCCAAACCTATCGTGATGCACTACGTCAATATGACGCAGCATCAATGGATAGGTTAAGTAGCGATTGGCAACCTGCGTATGGTACAGCCGAGCAACTTGCAACCGGTTCGCGTGATATTATCCGTGGACGTGCAAGAGCGGCAGAGATGAACAGCGACTTAGCTGAATCAGCAGTTATTGCGTTGTTACGAAATGTAATCGGCGCAGGTATTGTACCTCAAGCAAAAGTGCGAAATCGTAATGGTAAATTAAATAACGAACTTAACAAGAAAATCGAAAAAGCCTGGGCCAAATGGGCCGAACCTGAAAACGCAGACATTAGAGGTATTTCTAGTTTTTATGAATTACAAGAAATGGCGCTAAGACGGATGGTGTATGATGGCGAAATTCTAGTCAATAAGACTTCACAAGGCTCGTACTTACCATTATCCATTCAGCTGATAGAAGCTGAAAATATCGGAGCGATAAGCATTACACACGGTAAGAATAACATTATCAACGGGGTTGAAGTTACTGAGCACGGCAGACCTGTAGCCTATCACGTGAGTCAAACTGACCCAATGGGCTTGCGTTCGTTTGATACAGTTCGCTTAACAACAAACCAAGCGTTTTTATTATTTAAACCGAAACGACCTTCTCAGATTAGAGGCATAAGCTTATTGGCTTTAGTCTTACGACGAATACACGATATCGACGAATACATGGATGCTGACTTGATTGCAGCTCGTGTAGCAGCGTGTTTTAGCATTTTTGTAACGTCTCAAAATCCAGCAAGAAAAACTGAGATATTGCCCCGAGATAAAAAAGGTAGACCCAATATGACAATGGCACCGGGCATGGTTAGACATCTCAGCCCTGGTGAATCGATTGCGTTTGCAGACCCTAAACGCAATGCAGGAACTGCAAGCGAATATTCAGCAACTCAGACTAGACGCGTAGCGTCCGGTCTTGGTATGAGCGCTGACATCGTAGCGCGTAATATATCTGGGAATTTCTCGGCTGCAAGGCAAAACTTGTTAGAGGACCAAAAGACGTTCCGTCAAGTGCAGAAATTTGTAATCACACATTTCTGTATACCGATTTGGAAAGCTTTTATTGACGCCCTTTACTTAGCGGGTGAATTACCTTCTGACTACTTAGCGAACAAGGACAAATACCAAGAGGCAGCTTGGCTTGCTCCAGGGTGGTCTTGGATTGACCCAGTTAAGGAAGTTAACGCTAATAAAGAAGCTATCAAATCCGGTCTTACAACATTAGAAGATGTGTGTGCATCGTCTGGACGAGATTGGGAAGAAGTTCTTGAACAAAGGAAACTCGAACAAGATAGAGCTAAGGAGCTCGGGGTGTTACTAGATTATTCCAGTGAGTTGCAACCGCTAACGATGGGCGATGATGACACTATACAGGAAGGAGCTGATGGCTAGTAATGAGTGAACATCAAAAGCGTAGCATTCTTGGTAATTATTGCCGTGAATCTACTATTGACAATGTCGATACCGATAGTCGGACAGTAGAACTATCATTCTCTTCCGAAACGCCATATGGTCGTTGGTTCGGCGATGAAATCCTTTGCCACGATGAAGAGTGCATCAATCTTGAGCGCTTTAATAATGGTTTAGGTACAGCGTTGTTTAACCATGATCGTGGTGCGGTCGTGGGACACGTTGAAAGGGCTTGGATTGAGGATAATCGAGGGAAAGCACTAGTGCGATTTGACGAAGATGAACAATCCGACACCATATTCCAAAAGGTACAATCCGGAACGCTACAAGGTGTAAGTGTTGGGTACTCAATCAAGCGTTATGAAGTGCTCGACGATAAAGACTCTGTATCCAGTAATGGCCGATTCAAAGGCCCTGATACGTATGTAGTTACGGATTGGGAACCTTTAGAAATCAGTATTGTATCTGTTCCTGCTGACCCAACGGTGGGCGTAGGACGTAGTGCTGAAGAAATTCATACAAATATTAATACACAGGAGGAAGAGAAAAGTATGGATGAAAAAGAAATTTTAAAAACTGAAGACGTGAAATCTACAGAACCAGTTGAAACTGGTATCACACAAGCGGACCTTGCTAAAGCAATGGAGCAAGAACGTAAACGTACTTCCGAAATTACTGCATTGTTCCGTGACTTTGATGTAGAAGGTGCAGACGAAGCAATCGTAATGGGTGTATCTGTTGACGAAGCTCGCGCAATGGTAATGGATCAATTACGCGCCCGTAACAAAGGTGTGTCCGTAACAATGGGTGAAGCCGAAAGCGACAAGTTCCGTGCGGCAGCGCAAGACGCTGTATTAATGGCAGCGGGCTTACCTGTAGCAGAACCGGCACCAGGTGCTAATGAATTGCGTGGCTACTCCATGATTGAGTTAGCCCGCGAGTCCTTACGTCGTGAATGCGATACTAAAGCCAACTTCGGCGATAACATGGAAATGGCACGTGCGGCTATTAATTCCACATCTACATTCCCTGCTATCATGTCTAACTTGGCCAATAAATCTGTGATGAATGGTTTTAACGAAGCTGAAACTACATTCCAAATCTGGACCGGCAAAGGCTCTAACCGTGACTTCAAAGAAGCAGCACGTTACGCATTGTCTGAAGCAGGCAACCTCGAATTAGTACCAGAAGGCGGTCAATTCCCGCAAGATGTATTCGGCGAGGCATCCGCTCGTACTAAAGTAGCTACCTACGGTAAAATCTTCAGTTTGACTCGCCAAGCTATTATTAATGATGACTTGGGTTTATTCTCCAAACTTGCTACTAAATATGGTTCCGCTGCAAAACGCTTGGTAAACAAAATGGTGTATGCTCAATTAACTGGTACAGTTAAAATGCAAGATAACGTAGCCTTATTTGACGATAAACATGGAAACGTAGCGAAAACAGCAGAGGCGTTATCCGTTACATCTTTGGCGAAAGCAATTACTGCTATGCGCCGTCAAAAAGGTATTACCGATGAAGCTAATTTGAACATCACACCTAAATACTTGGTAGTGCCACCTGAATTAGAAGTAACAGCATATCAAATCGTTAACTCTACTGCAGCAGTAGATGGTACAAACTCTGGCGTAGTAAATCCTTATAAAGGCCGCTTTGTTGTAGTGTCTGATGCTGAATTGACAGACCCTACTGCATGGTACCTAGTAGCGGATGCGGCTCAACACGATACTATTGAAGTAACGTACTTGAATGGCGTTGAAACTCCACGCCTTGAAACACGTCAAGGTTTCGACGTAGACGGCATTGAATACAAAGTGGCATTTGATGTTGGTGTTGACACTATTGACTTCCGTGGTCTTTATAAAAATGCTGGTAAATAATTAGGGGGTAACTTATATGATGACACAATTCGTAATGGAAACCGATCGTATCAACTTTACAGCGACTGCTGCAGTTAAAGTAGGCGACATTGTAGAAGTTGGTAAACTCCACGGCGTCGCACTTACTGATATTGCTAAAGACGAAGTAGGCGCTGTAAAGGTAACAGGCATATTTAAAGTGGCAGCTAATAAAGCAGATACATACGTTGTTGGTGATTTAGTTCAATTCTTAACTGATAAGGCCGTAAAAACCGGTGGTAAAGTTCTCGGTATTGCAGTAGAACCAAAGACAGCTACACAGGAAACTGTGACAATAATGTTGTTACAACCTACTGCGTAAATAATTACAAAGCGCCCATTTTGGGCGCTTTACTTTTTATGAGGTAAAAACAATGCTGAAATATGATGATAAAGCGTTACTATCTGTATTCGGCGAAAAGATTACTTACAAAGGTCAGTCCATAATAGCTAGTGTGGAAATTGGCGAATATGATGGCAAAGGTTCCGGATTCGTCGATAAAGCATTAGCCGATAAGGCTCATATATGGGTGCGTGCTAAAGATGTACCTAATCCTCGTCCAAAAGACGAAGTGTATATCAATGGCGAGAAATGGTATGTTGACCACGTTTCAAACTTTGACGGCACGATGTATTGCCTTGAAATCGTTCATAACGTGAGGGCGGTGAGACCGTAATGAGTAATGAACCTATTACGATTACAGACACAGCCACACCGTATCTGAATTTCATTGCAGAAACTAAACCCGACTGGATGCGCAAGGCATTAAAATCCACGGGCTGGATGATGCAAAAGGAGATTAAGCAAGGCATTCGGTCGGGCGCACCAGGTGGACGTAGATATCCTAACTTCATGGCACCGGCTCGCAGGGCGGCATTTGAGTCAGCATTCGGTGCGAAACTTCGCAAAGCTTACCAAAGTGGAGGACGGGCAGAACGAGAAGCCTGGGGCTCGAAATCGCGAAATGCCTTACTTGATATGGGCATTAGTGCTAGGACAATCGGGTACAGTCCTCTAGGTAAGCTATCGAATGCAGTCGGATATCAATATGACAAAGGCAAGCAATCCGTCCGAGTTGGGTGGTTATCTAATTCGGCTAAACGGTTAGGCGAACGCATCGAGGAAGGTTACACCAAGCAGATTACAGAGCCTATGCGCAAGAAGTTATTTGCTGCCGGTGTACCGTTACCAAAAGGAAAATCGATGTTCAAAATTCAGCCACGTCATACTTATGGTCCTATGAAAGCTGCGCTACAGCCTAAGCTTAAACCTTATATCGAGGGTAAGATAGGCGACTACGCTATATATGGACCGGCAGCACAATCCGCGTCTCGACGTAATTACAAGGTAAGGTGATTTGATGCAACAGACAATTCCACTGTCGCGCATCGTTGAACGTTGGGCTGAAGCCCTAGCGAATGATGAAGCGCTGACTAAATTTTGCAATGACAAATATGGAAAGCCGGCGCAACTGTATGTCGGTTATGACGATGTAGATGCGCCACTTGAAGAGGATTGCCCTTGCATCATATTACTGCCAAGTAGTAAAAGCGAAGGGCTTGCGGATACCTACACATATTCATTAATGATTGTATGGGGTATTGTCCATAAAGGTGCAACTCGCGTTAAGAATATTATTCGATACGACGGAGCGCTAGAATCGGATAACCTAGGGCAGTTAATCATCGAATGCATTTGTAAGGTGAATCCGGCGTTCCCGGTAATCGACATTGACTATGAATTAGACTCAATGAATTGGCGCCCGGTGTTCACCGGACGTTTAACAGCTACTATAGAAATTCCGCATGTGATTGGCGGGAATATTGAATATTAAAGGAGGAAATGCATATGGCAACAGCAAAACGTGCACAGGGCTCTCAGTCCCATGTGGCGATTGCGTTTGAGGCGGATTTTGGTACAACGCCAACTACTGGCGGTGTCATCACTCCGATTATTTCTAGTTCTGTAAAAGCTAGCCAGAACTTAAACGACTCCACAGTAATCCGTGGTGATCGTAATCCAGCAGCGCCATTCCGTGGCAACATTGACACGTCCGGTAGTTTAACCGTGCCTGTTGGTGTTATTGACATCGGATACTGGCTAAAAGCTGCATTTGGTCAACCGACTTCTAATACAACTGGCCAAGCGCCAAATAAGAAGTCTGAGCATGTGTTTAAAATCGGCAACACAATGCCTTCGCTAACTATTGAACAGGGGTACCCTGATGTCAACGTATTCCAGCAATTTGCGGGTGTACGGGTTAGTAAATTAGGATTTAAGTTTGGTGGCGACTCCGAACTTACAGCATCTGTGGATGTAATGGGATGTAAGGAAACATTAGCAGCCACTACCTTTGATGCTGCAGCTAAGGCTGTAAATTTCTTACCGTTCCAAAATCTTAACGCAACCATCAAAGAGGGTGGTGTCACTGTGGCTAACATTCTAAGTTGTGATATCAACTTTGATTTTGGCTTGGATGGCGATTCTTATGCTATTGGCGGTAAAGGTTTTAGAACGTACATCGACCCAGGTATTGTATCTATTTCCGGGACGATTAAAGCGTTCTTCCAAAATAAAGACCTTTTGAACAAAGCAGTCGACGGTACAGAATCCAGCTTGGAATTGCGACTTGAACAAGATGACTGGTCGCTTACATTCAAATTGCCTGAACTTGTGTACGAACGGCAATCTCCAGGCATCGACGGTCCACGTGGCGTCAATATTGAATTACCATTTAAGGCGTACTACCGTGCAGATTCTGCTCGTTCTGCATCCATCATTACTTTAGTTAATAATCAAGAACAATACTAGGAGGTGCCCATATGGCATTTGAAGATATCAAAGTAAGAGGATTAACATTCGCTGAACGTGGCGAATTAATTAAATCAGGTTTAGACCCATTGTATACCCCAGTTCCGGAGGAAGCACCGGATACAGAGCGCTTATTGCGTTCTCGTGACCTTGCACAATGGATTATGCAACACATTTACGGATTGACTGAAGATGAAATCAACGCAGCGCCAGACAATGATCTTATGGAAATTGCGCTTGATACGATGCGCTTTACGCACGAAAAAAAGGCTGAAATCGAAAAAAACTAATTGATGCGTGGAGTTGGCTCAACTCCGACAAACCAAAATACTGCTCAGATTGTATCAAGATGCAACGTGAGACAAAACAGCATTTTGACTGTTCGGAGTGTGAGTTTAATTCCCCGCATCAATTAGACGGAACGCGACAAGCAATGCGAGTATACAATGCAAGCCGGATGCAGCGACGATGGCACCCGGGCGGTATTGCAGGGTTCGATATGCCAGCAGTATTAGAAGTGGCAAGGGCTTACGGCATCGAGCCACTGCCGCACCTTATTGATTTGCTTATACTACTTGAAGCCAAAGAACTGGAGGTGGCGCACAAGAATGGCCAATAATTTAATTGATATTGTCGTTCAACTTACCGATAAGAATACGGAAGCAGGACTCAAGAAAATTACTGCAAGTGCCGAAGGCGCCAAATCAGCCCTTGGCAAAATGAAGAATGACCTCATGGCGATAGGTGCCGGTGTTGGTGTTGTAGGCATCGGTGCCAAACTGGCTAAAGAGGCTATTCAATGGGATGTAGCCGTTAAGAAATTGTCCGGTATCACTGGTGCTACGGCAAAAGAGACCAGCGAATTATTAGCAGTGGCCAATTACATGGGCGTTGCTATGGAGGATAGCGCTGGCGCATTTGCTAAGTTTTCAAAGAACGTCGGAGCGGCCAAGGAAAAAATGGAAGTCGCTCGGGCAGAGGGTAAACTTGGCACTGATATATTCAGTAAATTAGGATACACACTTGAGGACATCCAAGGTAAGAATACTGTTGAAGTATTCAAGATGATACAGGAACGTCTAAGAGGTATGAAAGACGGGGCTGAGAAGACTCGTGTCGAAATGGAACTCTTCGGACGTACTGGTTATCAAATGCACGCCATGCTCAACATGTCCGCTGAACAGATGGACAAAGTGGCTGAACGTGCAAAAGCAATGGGTCTTATCATTGACGACGAGACTGCAGCTAAATCCGCAAAGCTAAATCGGGAATTGAAAGATTTAGAAAATACAGGGAAGCGCCTTGCAGTATCCATCGGTCATGAGTTAGTCCCAGTATTTAACGACTACGCAAAAGGCGTATTAGATGTCGCTAAAGAATTCGAGTCAATGACTGCCGAGCAAAAGGAAGCTATCGGAGGCATTGTCAAATTCGGTGCAGAAGCCGGAGCTGTAATCATAGTCATGAGATCACTAACCAGCGCACTCGGATTTATGCGATTGGCCACACTTGCCGCTGCAGGTCCTTGGGTAACATTAGCTACAGTAATTGGACTTGCTGGGAAAGCATTACTCGATTTTCGTTACAATGAAAAAACATCTGGCTCTTATATGGGCGTAGATGTTGATGGGAAGCGTATTCACAAGAATACGAACTCAACAACAGGCCTGTCTGACAAGTTTAGGGAATCACACGATACTCGATATTGGATTGAGGATAGTGCGTGGCTGGGGCTTGTAAAAAATGACCGCTTAGCTACAAAAGAAGAAGGCGCTAGAATCGATGCGGCTTTGAAGCAAAAGGAAGAGGCGGATGCTGCGAAAGCGAAACTCGATGAAGAACTTGCAAAAGCGAAAGAGGACCTTGCTAATGGTGGATTAACGAATACCGAGGCTATTAATAAGGCAAATGAGGAAGCAGCAAAAGCAGCCAAAGCCCAAGAACAGGCTGCAAAGAAAGCCCAACAAGCAGCCGAGAAGTTAGCAAGCGCCGTAGAGCGTATGTCTGAGTTGTATCGATCTCTTACTTTGCAAAGTCTGCAAATTGACGGCAGTCAATACGAAATCGATAAGTTAACTGCTAAGAACCAATATGAGTCAAATGAAAAAAATATTCGTGATATTATCCGCTCTGTTTCAGGCTTGAATAGCGGTGCTACAGGACAAGCTGCGGGTGTACTAGAAGCAGCTAATGAGCAACTCGGTAAGGCGTACAAGTTAGGAGCAGATGGTACCTGGGCCACGGATTGCGGAAAGCTATTCTCTGATGCAGTTAAACAGTCACTCGGGGCGGACGTACCTCGTCGAGTCGATAAGCTATGGGAAGCGGCGGCTGCTGTAGGGGCTTGGCACCCAGAAGGTGATGGATATATTCCTAAAGCTGGCGATGGTGTGGTTGTACTTGGTGATAATCATATTGTCATTAGCGACGGTGCGGGTGGCTATACTGGGGCTAACTCTAGTACTGGAGTAGTTGCTAAGCCATCTGTTACCGCAGATTTTGGACAAATCACTGGATATATTGACACAGCTAAGTATGCAGGTGCTACATCAAGCGCCACTGCTGATTCTGTCGGCAGTGCAGAAAATGCTAAGAAACTAGCTGAGTCTAACTTAACTGCTTCCGTTCGTGCTAAGAATGAAGAGTTGTATCAAAAGCGATTAGCTGAGGCACAACGAAATCAGGCTATCCGTGTTCGCAAGATGAACGAGGATATCAAGAAACTCGATCTTGAACGCACAGGCGACCGCTTGCAATTACTCAAAGCCGAAGCCGAAGCACAAAAGGCGCAGATTGATGATAACATTCGCGAGTATACAAAAGCGGTAGGCGATAAGGAACTCGCTGAGAAGAAAGCCCAAGCAGAACGCCTAAAATTGGCTTCTGATACTGAACAGAAAATTAGAGAGTTGGCATACACGCAAACAAGTGAAACCGTTGACCACTTAACCAATATGGTTACACTTGGTCGATTATCTCGCAGTGATGCGGACGCCTTACTTGCTGAAGAGTTAAAGACCTATATTGACTATGCACGGAGTGAAGTCAATGAGGCCCAGTTAACGGCTACGCAAAGACTGCAAATTGAAAAGAACCTATTAGAGTCTCAACAAAAGCTATGGGAGCTTGCAGGTCGCAGTCTTAAAACAAGCTTGCAGGAGGCTGCTCGCCAATATAAGCAAGAGACTACCAACTACGCTGACTTAGCAAAGTCTACTTTTGATAGCACAATGAGCTCCATCAACTCAGCATGGACGAATAATCTCGAGGCTATGGCAACTGGAACGAAGTCGTTTAGTAAAGGCATTAAGGACATATTCAAGGATATGACAAATGCCATTATTAAGATGATGATTCAATTAACGTTCCAACAATACGTCATGCCTAAATTACAAGGTCTATTCGGGGGAGTAGTTAACGGAATCGGTTCTCTAGGTGCTGCAAAAGGGACATCGTCATTTGCTGGCGGCGGTTCGTTTAGTTCGGCGTTTACAGGAAATCGATTCGCCGCTGGAGGAAAAACGAATCCAGGGCTTATGTTAGTTGGTGAAAACGGACCGGAACTATTACAGTCCTCTGGATCTCACCGCATTTACACAGCAAGCGAAACCCGTAGATTAATGGGTGGCGGAGCTACAAGCAACAACGTAGTTGTTAACATTGTTAATCAGTCTGGCCAAGAACTCGAAAGCAAGCAACAGAACTCTCGGTTTGATGGTGAGAATTATGTTATCGATGTAGTAGTTCGTGCTATGGAATCAAACAAAGGAGGTATGCGTGACGCCATCAAGGCATCCGCAGTATAACTATGGCAGTATTTCCAGATATTCGATGGCCGATATATCCAATTCAGGAGACTACTCCAGATATTTCGTATAAAGGCCAAGTTGAAAACATGACGCTGATCACCAGGAAGAAGACGACAAGGACCCGGCGGACATATTCCGTAGGGTACAAGTTGCCAACAGCTGATTACTATAAACTTCGGTCATTCTTCGATGAAGTCAACTGCTCCGGTATATTCGAGTGGGTTCATCCGGAAACACAGGAAACGCTAACTGTACGATTTGCTGATCAGTTAGACTTTGCGGCGAATGACTACGGAGTATGGATGGGAACCGTGAAATTACAGGAGGTATAACATGTTACCGCTCTCAACGGCATCGATTTTAGAGAAAAACCAAATATCGGCCACAGGTGTGTGGTTAATGCTGTTAGAAATATCCTATAAAGGAGATACGATTCGATTGGTATACAATACGGAGAATATCCAATTTCAAGGCAATACCTATATCGCATTTCCATTTACCATTCAAGATGTCACCGAGAACGCAACGGATTTGCCTAATATTAAGTTATCTGTATCTAACGTTACTCGGACAATCCAGCGTATGGCAGAGTCTAATAATGGATTCACTGGAGCCCATGTCATCATTCGTGTAGTGAATACGAACATACCTGATGTGTGCGAGCAAGAGGAGCATTTCGTAATTACGGGAACTCATGCAAACGCAGAATGGATGGAGTTTACACTGGGTACTGACTTTAGCTTTACTCGACGATTCCCGTTAATCCGTGTGATGAAGGATTTCTGCCCGTTCAAGTTTAAAGGCGTTCAGTGCGGATATAAGGGCCGTGAAAATCAATGCAATAAAACCTTAGCGCGATGCCGTGAATTGGGGAACAGTACACGATTTGGCGGAGAACCTACTATCCCGCAAGGAGGACTGTATGCATCCAATAAGTGACTTGACTGATATGATAGGTATCCCATTCTCGGAAATGAAATGCTGGGATGTAGTTGTTGAGGTATATCGGCGTAGTGGAATACCACTACCCGAATATACCCAAATCCAAATGGATGAATGGCGCGAGGTTCGTGAGCCAATGCCAGGGAGTGTTTTGGTGTTTGCTCTATATGGTAAAAATCTCGATCATGTAGGGGTTTATCTTGGCGAGGGTAAATTTATACACGCTACTGAACACAGCGGCACATGCATAGAACATATATCAAAGTACGTGCCTCGATTGAAGCACATATATGAAAGGAAGGAGTAGCAGATGGTTAATGTAATCATTGTAAATAACCCGTTCAAGCCGGAGCAGCGGGATACAAAATATTTGCCATTTAAACAGGGCAAGTCTATCAGCTATTACTTCAGTGCACCTGGTGAATGGGCGTACTCAGTAAATGGACATGAAGCAGCGCCTGATACAATTGTAAACGATGAAGACTACATTGTAGTAATGCCCCGAGTTGAGGGTAAGTTCTTTGGTGTTCTTCTATCGATAGGGATGGCTGTATTTACTGGTGGTATTGCTTCGGGTGCTATCTTTGGTATCCAAAGCTTAATTTGGCGGTCAGTAATTGCTATGGCTGTAGGGATGATAGGTAATGCTATCATTTCAAAGTTAACTGCTCCTAAGGTTGACCGTTCGAATTCCGAACAGTCAAATACATATGGCTGGGGAGGTACCGAAACTGTTACTGGACAGGGCTATCCATTAGCCGTGACGTATGGGCGGATGAAAAGCGCTGGATTATTATTATCCCGCCATGTAATTAGTGATGGTGAAAAGCAATATCTTAATCTTTTATACTGCGCCGGTGAGGGCGAATTGTCAAAGATAGAAGATATTCGTATAAACGCTAATCCAATCAGTAATTATAAAGATGTACAGGTTGATGTCAGAAAGGGTACAAATGATCAAACGGTCATCCCAAACTTCAATGATAACTTTGCGGATCAATCCCTAAACTATGAATTGACTGAATCATGGAATACGCAACAGGTACAAGGCGATGCGTGTGACGCGATAGAGTTAACTGTTGGATTTCCAAACGGATTATATTATTCAAATGATAGCGGCGGCGCTGACCGAACGTCTGTCACGTTGAAAGCAGAAATTCGTAAGGTAGGTGATGAGTCCTGGCAGGCATTACCTTTAGCAAATCAAAAGGGCATGGCCGGACATATTAAGCGCCGTGATGCGTGGAACTTTATTAAGTCAGATAATAACGTGACAAATACATCTGATTACGCAGGACGAATTGAAGAGGCGACAAATAATGCGTTTTATCGCGTATTTCGCTTTGACAATCTCGAAAAGGCGCGTTATGAAATCCGTATGCGATGCAGCGCGAAAGATGGGAAAAGCCTGCGCCACGTCAATAAGGTTTATTGGGTGCAGTTAACCCAAATTATCTATGATGATTTTGTACATCCGGGAAAAGCGCTTATTGGGATTAAGGCCTTGGCCACATCTCAACTAAGCGGTACCGATCCAAAAGTGACATGGATTCAAGAGCGATCAGAGGTGTATGTATTTAATCCGTACATCAATAAGTACGAAGCACAACCTGCGGATAATCCGGCATGGGCTGCGTATGATTTAATTCACATCTGCCGTAAGATTAGCAGTGAATATATTGTATTCGGACAGCCTCATATGCGCCTTGACTATAACGCATTTAAGGCATGGGCAGATAAGTGCAAAACGAATGGGTTTACATTCAATTATATATACGACACCGCTATGCGATTATGGGATGCGTTGAAGTATCCAGAGGCAGTAGGTCGAGGGAAAGTAATTCCTGTAGGAACTCGATTCACATGTGTTAGTGATTATCAATCTACACCAGTACAGTTGTTTACTGTAGCCAATATCAAACACGGCAGCTTTACTGAAGAGTTTCAAGGTGTGGAGGCTAGGGCTAACTCTGTTGAAATATCGTTCCTTAACAAGGATAAGGATTATGAGCGAGACGTCATTCCAGTATATGGGGATACTTACGACGAGTCGGATACGCTAACAAATCCGGCACAAGTTGAACTCATGGGATGTACTAGTCTTGAGCAAGCATATAAACACGGTAAGCATTTCTTGCGATGCAATAAATATGAAATACGTACTGTTACAATAGAGGCGTTTACAGATGCCATAGCGTGCACGGTAGGAGATATTATTCTAATTCAGCACGACATACCTGAATGGGGCGAAGGCGGTCGTGTGGTTGCGGTAAGTGGCCAGACGATTACACTCGACAAGGAAGTGTCGGTACAACCAGGGAAGAATTATCAATTGCTGATTCGTAGCAACGCTACAGATATCGTCTCTACATTTAATGTAGTAAATGTATCAGGGCTTAATGTGATTGTTAAAGAGTCTATACCGGTGCAGCCTGATGCGGTATATGCATTCGGAGAAATTTCTAAATCGGCTAAGCCATTTCGTGTGTTGGCTATTACCAAGACACTATCAGAAATGACCCGTAAGATCCAATGCATGGAGTATTATCCAGAACTCTACGTATCGGATGATGGTACAGTGCCAAGTATTGATTATACAAATAACAGTTCGTCTGATATTCAAGCAGTGGGATTAGTTAGCGATGTATATGGTGCTAACGGAATCATGTACTCACGCATAGGTGTAACGTGGCAGTTACCTCGCGATGGAAAAGTCTCAAACGTAGTCGTAAATTACCGAAATGTAAAAAGCGATACGTGGACATATATTGGAAACTACCCAGCATCCACAAACGCTACCACGATATCTGATGTGCTACTAGGTGCTACCTATGAGGTGCGAGTGCAGGCTATTAATGAGTTAGGACAGTTGACTACTGGCGTAACAAAATCTATAGCCATACCTAAGATGCAGACGCCAGAGGATGTTCAGAATTTACGTGTCCTAAGTCGGTACAATCAAACGGCTGATAAAAGTGTTTACTACGACTTACAAGTGCTATTTGACCCACCTAGTAATCCTGCCAATTTCGATGTGGCGGAGGTTTGGTATCTCTTAAAATCGAAAAGTGGAAAACCTGTAACGGGGCAAGAATGGCAGTATGCTGGCAGTAGTAATAGTCAGGTTATTATCAAATCTTTAGGTCCAGGTGAGGAGTATCGAATCAAAGCAATCTCGGTTGACCGATTTGGCAACCGAGCAGAAACAGCCCAAATGGTTGATGTGATAGTCAAACCGATGGATGCGATACCTGACATGCCTAGCAATTTCGGTATTACTTTCGGCAGAAATGCCACTGCATCATGGGATGAGGTGCTGAATGCTGACGTCGACTATTACGAATTACGTATCGATAATAATCCTGGTAAAGATACGAATGCTTTATTGGCAAGAGTTAAAGGTACCTCTGCTGTACTTACCCTATCTAAACGAGCGGATACTGTTTATTTATATGCTCGCAGCACGTTGGGCAAATACTCGACTGCAGCAACGTACGAGTATAACGTTCCGCAGTTGGCCGCTCCTGATCTTGTAGTAAAAAGCCAGTTAGGGGGATTTAATATTTACTTCTCTACTAAGCCGGCACAAGCATACGCAATCAGATGCCACGTGATCGGAGATGAACGCACCGATGATTTTGAAACTACTAGCACCATGCTGACGTATTCGAACTCAGCCGGAATATACCGGATACGTTGCTCATTTGTGGATGTGTTCGGAGATGGACTCGTTAACGAACAAATGGTGACTATCAGAGCCACTATTCCAAAAGAAATGCTAGATAAGGAAGCCTTAGGAATTAATGATATTAATAGGCGTATAGCCGCCCTTGATAAGGTTGGTAGTTCCACTCTTGATTATGCGAAAGCCGTTGCCTTGATGTCTAGGTCGCCGCAATTAATGGAAGACCCTACATTTAAGACTAAGGCTGAATTGGTGACGTATGCCAAGGATGGGCAGCAAGTAATACAAAAACTTGCGCCGCCTTCCCCAAAATGGGGCGATATTAATACAGGCGGCCGTATATGCGGCATATTAACGGGAGACACAAAATATACAGCTATCGGATACGGAGGGTTTAGAATCACACCTGGTGGAAATCCGCTAGAGGGGCAATTAAATAATACTTATATTGTCCGTATGGTTGCAAAAATTAAATCCGACATATACATGTATTTAAATAACAATCATCTTGGTCGTGGCAATACGCCGACAGGATTTCTGACATCCAACAAAGGCTCAGATAAACCACAGGAATATATATTCTTTTGGAAATATGGAAACGAATGGAATCCACAGAATACAGATGGACACGATTGCGGATATGTCTACTTTAAAAGCGATAACGGCAAAAACAATAGCCCAAACTTCGTCGCATGGATTTATAAACTAGAGGTATACGCTGTAGACGGATACGACGATAGTGTTGCCAACATCAAGACGTCAATTACTCAGTTGCAAGGCGCTATTGATTTAAAAGTCAGTAACCTTGATAACAAGATTGGCACTCGCATTACTCAACTCGATAATGCGATTAAATCACAAGTCATCGACGGCGATAAGGTAATGAGTGCTATCACACAATATTCGGGCGGCACTCGCATAGACGGTAAACTGTTGCATATTACTGGTCAAACTCAATTTGATAAAAATGTTATCGCCAAGGGGATGATACAAGCGGGCGCGGTTACTGCCGATAATTTACAAGTTAAAAACTTATCGACGGTGTCCAGTACAATCGGGTTACTTCGCTCGAAGGCGACCGGCGCTCGTGTTGAGATTCAAGATAATCTTATTACAGGCTTTGATGACGATAACAACCCTCGGATTAAACTTGGGTGCTGGTAGGAGGTATTATGGAACCGCATGTATTAGCTTATGATGCTAATGGCAATATCATACTAAATCTCAAGGAAAGACTCACACGTATCGAGGGGCGGATGTATGTACCTGACATCCCTAATCGACGTCAACAAATTACCGTGAATGGATTGCAGCCTGGGCAACATGTCTGGGCTGCAGCCATGGGACAGTACTTAGTGGCAGAGGTTAGGGGCAATGTCATAACATATTATTTTGCAGTGTCCCAGGATGAATATAATATCAATCGTCAATTTAAAGATCTTACATATGAAGGGTGGTTGGCGTATGGAGTTTATTAACATCCAGAATAAAGAAGGTGTCACGATTATAAACGATACCTATGACAATCTAGTATATCTTAGTTTCCCTAAACAAAAAGATGCAGTTCTCTACACCGGGGCGATGAGGGGGATAACTCCAACGGTTCAAATCCCACTCAAACCCATAGCTTACACTCCTATGATGGTGCCTACAAGTAAATTCCAGTATGGATATATTGCAGGGGAGGCTAACGTAATCCAGGTCTTTTATGTCACTAATTACGCATATCATGGTGACGCACCTCTTATCGCAGTATCAGTTCCACAAGGATATGAATTCGCAGCTCAGTGGGTCTATAAACGTCGTGAGCGATTAATGGTGCTGGTAGTGGATGTAATTAAGCCTGGCGAAAAGGTAACACAAGCAATGGTTGACGAAGTGAAAGCTGGCATCAAGTTCTACTGCTTCGGTTATTTCGAGGATGTTGCAGCCAATGCAGACACGCCCCGTATTCGATTTGTTGACAAGGTAGGAAGTAGTAAGCCTAATACGGCATTGCAAGTTCTTGGTCGTCACAAATATTATAAAGCGTCTTGGGCAGCAGATTACAATCTACAGAATGATGTGATATATGATAGCCGCATCAGGTACCTACGTGTAATTGATCACTATGCGCACGATTGGTATAACCAGTTATCAAACTACGTTCCGGATACTTTTACAAAGATGGCCCGTGACCCAAAGTCATATGGCGTTAAGGTTGCAATTATACCCATGTCCGTAATCGATGTATCTGTTTGGGGGCCAAATATCAATAATGGAGATAAAAAGTCACACACGGGTCGAGTGTGGCAAACGTTCAGATTTCACGATGAGAGTACCATATCGCTGAAATCGTATCAGTTCATTGATTGGAATACGGTTACCACGTATCCTGTAGGTTGCTCGGGTAAAACCACATCTCAGTATTTGGTAGTCGATGTGACCGGGTACGATAAACCATCTCCGATACCGTTTAATTAAAGAGGTGATAAGTAATGAATGGAAATTTATTTAGAAAAAGCGGAGGCCTAAATGGACGAAATTAGATTATTGCTAATGGACTTCGGAATTCCGCCATACTTCGCGGACATTGGATTCTGGGTAACCCTGTTAGGGGTTATCTGGGCCGCCCTTAGGGGTTCGTTTAGGGCGATGGTGTGGTTCTTAGAAAATACATCGATAGCAGAGGTGAAACGTCAACTTGATGATCATGTTGGTCGTAAGTTATCTAAGCAAAGGGAATATTATGATGATCGTATGACAGATGCTATTAATAGCATCGGCAAATTAACGGAAAGTAATCAAGATATTCTAAGGCAACTGGTGAAGTTGGAGGAACGAGATGATGCTATATTTCACCGCTTGGAGGCATTGGAAACCACAACGCAAACACTAAATACAGAGTTAATGCATATTCAATTACTTAATAATATTCCAATTAAAAGGGGAATCACCATCCCGAATGACGGAGGTGACAGCCTTGGATAAGATGAAAGTAATTAATAAAGTAAAAACAATATATAGTTCAATCCGCATCGCTAATATTCACCCAACAGGTGTATTGGCTACAAGGGCACTAGTACTAATCATGCTAGTGCCTATTTTATTAGTAGTAAGCGAATATATTATGTCATTTGTTAGAGGATATGTTAGCGATGACATGAATAAGCTCATTAACGTTGGTATCAATATTATTGATCATATCTTTATTCCAAGTGTCTTGACGGCTATTGTAGGCTTCTTAGGGCTTTGGATAGACAAGGACGGGAATGGAATTCCGGACCAATTAGAAAAGGAGGATAAAAAATGAAAGTATTTATTAACCCAGGGCATGACGTTGCCCTAGATAGTGGTGCAGTTAACCCTGTATATGGTACACGCGAATGCGATGTGGCACGTGATGCAGGAAAGATGCTAGCACGATATTTGGAAACTGCAGGATGTGAAGTTAGAACTTTACAAAATGATGACTTAGGTCTCGTATGTGCTGAGTCTAACGCATGGGGCGCAGATATCTTTGTGTCGCTTCACTGCAATGCATTCAATACGCAGGCACGTGGCACTGAAACATTGTACAAGTCTTTCAACGGCCAACAATTAGCGAACGACATCCAATCGCAAATCATCCGTAGTATTAATACGGTTGATCGAGGCGTTAAGGAACGTCAAGATTTATGGGTATTAAACGGCACAGCTGCAACAGCCGTGTTAGTTGAAATGGCTTTTATAGATAATAATGAAGACCTAGCACTACTTAACAACGATTTAGACTCTATAGTGCGTGCTATAGCAAGGGGCATTACGGACTTTATAGGAGGGGAATAATGTATGACAAAATCAAAGTATTACTTGATAACCCTACTTACCGCTATATTATTATCGGTGGTATTGGGCTCGTCATCTGCCTTTGCATCGGATACATCTTCTACCAACCAAGCGGAACCGCCTATCAACGTGCCATTAACGCAGTGGAACGAGCTCAAGAGCAACAACGAGAAAGCGTTGAACTTAATCAACGCGTCCAACATTCCATTGACAGAAGCACAGACTATAGCCGTGAAGCAGCGACAAGAATTGAACGAAGCCAGGAATACAATCAACAAATTGGAGAACGAATTGAACAAAGCCAAAGCGGACTTAGTGAAGCAAGAAGTTACCTTATCAGAAATGTCGAACTCTTTGATAGAATTGAAAGATCAAATAGAGAACGACAAACGAACCATCAAGAGATTACGAATGCAACGCAACCTGTCTCAAATACTGGGAGCGGGGGCGACAATCGGAGTAGTAATTCATCGATGACTGAGAGGTGATCCATACATCTCCTGAGCATGAGCAGGTGGACTCATGGATTGGCTATAATAATGCAAAAGACCTTACTGGGAATATGTCCTGGTAAGGTCTTTTTTTTGTGTGTAAAAATTAAAAAAAAATACTTGTGTTTACATCGAATTAGATGTATAATAAAGACAAAGATAAGGGATTTATTAAAAAGGAGTACCTATCATGAGCAAGTATGGCGAATTTTTAAAAAGTGTAAAAGAATCTCAATTGACTAAATTCTTCGGAGAAGTTAAACACACTTCTAATAAGTACTTCAAATTTAATCACGTAATTAATGATGATGAAATCATCATTATCACTAACAATGTGAAGTTCGTTAAAGACAGCCCAGTTCTAGTTATTGATAACAATAAAGTTGTATACTTAAAAGAATGGAACGTTGCAGAAGTTAGAAACTACAACAAAGACCTATATGCATACGCAGTTAAGTTAAACCGAAAATATTGGAAGGAATACACATTCAAAAGCGAGTTCGAAGATATGTGCTTCGAACAAGCTGATACATTCGATAGCTTAAAAGCGGTAGCCGAAATGCAAAATGATACTGAAATCGCATTAGGTTGGGGAAAATAGGAGGTACTTATGGAGTTCGAGGACGTTATGACCTCCGCGGAAGCAGCGGAACGTTGGGGAATTAGCCCGGTTACAGTAAAGCAGGCGTGCTCTGGTCAACGGAACACGCCACCTAGATTCACATCAGATGAGTGTAGAAAATCAAAAGGTACTTGGTTAGTATCTCGTCAAGGTATGGAACGATTATATGGGGAGGAACCTAAAATGTTAAAAGTCTACAGTACAGCAACTCAAAAACCTTGGTTCATGGGAACCGCAGAAACATATAAGGAAGCATGGGAAATGATATATGAACGAGAAATGCATCAATCTCCATGTATCGGCAAATGGGACAAGGGTCAATGGGACGAATGTGATATGGCTGAAGAATTTCCGGATTTCAAATGGCCTGAAGGCGTGGATTACGTATGGACTGCTGACTGGATAGCTGAAGTTATTCTCGATCCGAAGGAATACAACGAGGAAGGCGTAAGAGGCCTTATCGACGATTTGATGCTATCTTATAAAATTGAAGAAATAGCGGATTAAGCTCGATATACTTCGTTTAAAATTAAAACGGTTGCTTAACTGTTGCTCAACTTTTAGAAGCTGAGTATGTGAATATGTTAATAAAATAGAGGGTTTATATAATTTTATGGATATGTTATATAAACAAGTTAAGTAGTGAGGTATGTATGAATCAATATATAAAATTCATAGTGTGCGTGCTACTGACTTGTTTTTTTATTGCCTTTTTCGGAGTAATAATACAGATTGCATGCGGATTGCAACAATATGTATGGGGCTGGTTGTGGGGCGTTTTTATAATGGTGCTCTACTTGCTAAGTTTAGCTTTGCATGGTCAATCCATTGTATCAGGGGATCCTTACAAAGCCGTTCGTAAAGCTCGTAGACAGATGATATGGCGTCTTATGTTAGTAGGTTCATTAGTAGTCTTAGGATTAAAGATTCCCGGCATAGAGGCTATTAGCATGTTTGTTGGTGTGGCACTTATTCAGCCTGCATTATATGCTGTGTACTGGTGGCTCAGTTGCCAGTTTTAGTTCTAAAATGACCTAAAATAGGAACAACAAAGGTATTCCAATTATGCATTGTATACATTATATTTATGATTAATTGGAATTGTTTACCCTTCAAGTGTTGATTATATATCTATAACGATGTATGATGATACATATATATTATATTTATATTAATTGTAAATATATTAGGTTTTATTATATCTATGAAAGGGGTTGAGAACGTGGTATTACATGCGGGACACCATGAGGTCGTGCAGTGGTTGGGGTTGACATTTAATATAGATACCTTGATTGCTACATGGGTTACTATGGCTATTGTAATATTAATAACAATACTAGCCACCCGAGGACGTAAATTGGTGCCTGTAGGCTTGCAAAATATAGTGGAATCTATATTAGAAGGCTTAGAGGGGCAATTAGCTCCGAACTTGGGTCGTCATTGGCCGATGGTGAGTTCCTTGTTATTTACGTTTTTCTTATTTATTTTTGTAGGAAATGAATTAGGCTTAATGCCTACACTTAAGGCGTTAACATCACCAACATCTGATATCAATACTACAGTTGCATTGGCTTTATGTAGTACATTAGTAGTATGGGTTATGGGTATTAAAGTTAAAGGCTTATCTTACTTTAAGCATTTTGTACGACCTTATAAGGCTTTGCTAGTACTTAATATCTTTGAAGAGATCGCTAGACCTGTTACGCTTGCTTTCCGTCTATTCGGCAATATCGTAGCTGGTGAAATTTTGTTAGAAGTATTATACAAGTTGCCTTGGTTTGTACCTGTACCATGGGTGTGGATTGCTTTTAGTTTGTTTATCGGCATTATTCAAGCCTTTATTTTTACCGTTCTTACAGCATCCTATTTAGGGATGGCTCTTAGTGAGGAACATTAATTATTATATATGGAGGATATATTATGGAAGCTCAAGGTTTATTCGCATTAGCAGCAGCGATCGCAGTAGGTTGTGGTGCCATTGGTGCAGGTATCGGTGACGGTCTTGTATCTAGTAAAGTAATCGAAGGTATTACACGCCAACCTGAATTGCGTGGTCAATTGATGTCTACTATGTTCGTAGCGATTGGTTTGATCGAAGCGATGCCTATCATCGGTGTAGTAGTTGCGTTTATTTTGTTATTCAGATAATAACGAGGAGGAATAACCTTGGTTGACTTAAGCCTTGGAACGATTCTTGCTCAAATGTTGAACTTTTTTATATTAGTTTGGCTATTGGCGCGTTTTGCATATAAACCATTATTGGCTATGATGACAGAACGTAAAGAACGAATTGCTAAAGATTTAGAAGCTGCTGAACAAGCCCGTGCAGAGACAGAAAAGTTTAAAGCTGATTATGCAGCTCAAATTTCTAATGCTCGTGTAGAAGCACAACAAATTGTTGAAAAAGCAATTCAAGAAGCAGAAAATACTACACGAGAACAATTGGCAACAGCTCGCGAGCAAATTGAACAAGAAAAAAATCGTGTTCGTCAAGATATTGCCATCGAACGCGATCGTGCTATGAACAGCTTGCGTAACGAAGTGGTATCTTTATCTGTAGCTATGGCTGGTAAAGTTGTTGCTAAAGATATGAACAGCGAAACTAATACAAAATTGATCGAAGACGCTATTCGTCAACTTGATAGTAAAACGATAGGGTTGTGATACGATGAGCATAGAAATTGTAGCAGATAAATACGGTTCGGCTATGTTTGAATTAGCTCAAGAACAAAATAATTTGGAACTCATGGAGGAGCAATTAGGTTATGTAGCGTCCGTTATGGCGGAACAGCCTGAACTTCGTTCATTCCTTGAAAATCCAATCGTTACAGAAGATGCAAAGATTAAGTTAGTTGGTTCTATTTTTGAATCTAGTATCGACAAAGTTGCTTTACATTTTATCTATGTGATGATTAAACGCGGTCGCCATCGTTATATTGCGCAGGCCATTGCAGCGTTTATTCAAAAATCACGAGAGGCTCGTGGTATTTTGGAAGCTACTGTAACTGTAGCAGAACCAATCACAGCTGATGTAGAAGCATCTGTACAAGCTAAATTACGAGAAGTAACAGGGAAAGATGTTATTTTATCTGTGAGTCAAGATCCATCTATTATGGGTGGTATCGTTATCCAAGTAGGGGATAAACGCATTGATGGCTCTGTATCTCGTCGTTTAGAAGAATTAGAAAAATCTTTATTAAGAACGAACTCTATTAGATAGGGGTGAATGGGTATATATGAAAATGAAGCCTGAAGAAATCACTGCTATAATCAAACAGCAGATTCAGGACTATGATGTTGACCTCAATGTCGATGACGTGGGTACTGTTCTCGACGTAGGGGATGGCATCGCCCATATTTATGGTCTTGAAAGAGCCATGGCCGGTGAGTTGCTAGAATTGCCACACGGCGTATATGGCTTGGTTTTGAACTTAGAATTAGATAATGTTGGTGCCGTACTATTAGGTGATGACTTCTTGATTAAAGAAGGAGACCAAGTGCGCCGTACTGGCAAAATTATGGACGTTCCTGCTGGAGATGCCTTGATTGGTCGCGTAGTAAACCCTCTTGGTCAACCTCTTGATGGCAAGGGTGCTATCCAAGCTACAGAACGTCGTCCTATCGAACATCCAGCACCTGGTATTGCGGATCGTCAATCCGTAAACGAACCATTGCAAACAGGTCTTAAAGCGATTGATGCGATGGTACCAATCGGCCGTGGTCAACGTGAGCTTATCATCGGTGACCGTGGTACAGGTAAAACTGCGATTGCCTTAGATACTATTTTGAACCAAAAAGGCAAAGATGTTATTTGTATTTATGTAGCTATTGGTCAAAAAGAATCTACGGTTGCTCGTGTAGTACAAAAACTTGAAGAAGCAGGGGCTATGGAATATACAATCGTAGTTTCTGCGAGTGCTTCCACTGGTGCACCTCTTCAATACATTGCCCCATACGCTGGTGTTGCCATGGGTGAATACTTTATGTACCAAGGTAAACACGTATTATGCGTATATGATGACTTAACAAAACAAGCGGCTGCATACCGTGCTATGTCCCTATTATTGCGCCGTCCACCAGGGCGTGAAGCATATCCAGGTGACGTATTCTACTTACACAGTCGTCTATTAGAGCGGGCTGCGAAACTTTCATCTGAACTTGGTGGAGGTTCTATTACAGCGTTGCCAATCATTGAAACACAAGCAGGTGACGTATCTGCATACATCCCAACAAACGTAATTTCCATCACCGATGGTCAAATTTTCTTGGGTACAGATATGTTCTACTCTGGTATTCGTCCAGCTGTTGACGTAGGTTTATCTGTATCCCGTGTAGGTGGTAGTGCTCAAACTAAAGCGATGAAACAAGTAGCGGGTCAATTACGTTTGGACCTTGCTCAATATCGTGAGTTGGCTGCTTTCGCTCAGTTTGGTTCCGACCTTGATGCGGCTACACGCGCTCAACTTGATCGTGGTGAACGCTTAACTGAAATGTTAAAACAAGGTCAATATGAGCCTATGAGTGTAGCGGAAATGGTTATCAACCTTTACGCTGGTACTAAAGGGTACTTAGCAGATATTCAAGTGGCAGATGTATTGTCCTTTGAAGCTGAACTTTTACGTTATGTAAAAGCAAATTACCCTGAAATCATCACTAACATTGAAACGTCTAAGAAAATTGACGAAGAAACTGAAAATCTATTGAAGCAAGCAATCCCAGAATGTGTTGAAGCATTTGGCTCTACACATACATTAGTGTCTCGTAAGGAGGCGTAATGTATGGCTAGTGCACAAGATTTGCGAAAACGCATAAAAAGTGTTACCAATACGCAACAAATTACAAAAGCGATGAAGATGGTAGCTTCTGCTCGTCTTCGTAGGGCACAAACAAAAGCGGAAGCTACTCGTCCTTACGCAGAAAAGATAGGGCAAATCTTGCGTCATATGTCTAATAGTGATTTAGAAGGCTTTGAAAGTCCTCTCTTAGATGTGCGACCTGTAGAGCGCACTTGCTATATTGTAGTAGGTGCAGATAAAGGTCTTGCAGGGGCATTTTCGTCTAATGTGTTGAAATTTGCTATGGAACAATTACATGGTAAATCTCCTGATACATACCGTGTTATCACGGCAGGCAGAAAGCCTAGAGATAGCATGAAATCTAGAGGTATTCGCATCGATAAGTCTTATGCGGGCTTTTCTGATAAACCGTCCTATGAACATGCGCGTGCCATCATGCATGAAGCACTTTCACTATATGAACGTCATGAAGTAGACGAAGTCATCATGATCTATACACGTTTTGTAAATTCTATGACGCAAATTGCACAGGCTGAGCGCTTGTTGCCAATAGAGCAACCACAAGATGAGGTAAAAGGAGAAGAGTATGATTTCATGCCATCTGCTGTATCCGTCTTGGAGGCGTTGTTGCCAAAATACTTAGAAATTACAGTTTATAATGGATTGTTGCAATCTGCAGCTAGTGAATTGGGTGCTCGTATGACGGCCATGACATCGGCTACAGATAATGCAGGGGAACTCATTGAGTCCTTAGGCCTTGAATACAACAAGTTGCGTCAATCTAGCATTACAAACGAAATTTCTGAAATCGTTGGTGGCGCTAATGCCTTGCAATAGATAAGGAGACATCTGTCGATGAGTAATAATATTGGTAAAGTTGTGCAGGTCATCGGCCCAGTTGTAGACGTGCGCTTTGATGCTGGTCATTTACCAGCTATCTACAACGCCATCCACATCTACCATGACCACAAGGCACACGATAGACAAAAAATCGTAGTAGAGGTTATGCAACACTTAGGCGACGATACAGTTCGTTGCGTTGCCATGAGTTCTACTGACGGTATGACACGTAATATGGAAGCGGAAGATACTGGTGCTCCAATTTCCGTTCCTGTAGGGGAAGGTGTATTGGGTCGTATCTTTAACGTACTTGGTGAAACTGTAGACCATGATCCAGCACCTGTGGTGGCTGATGAAAAATGGCCTATTCACCGTCCGGCACCTAAATTTGATGACCTTTCTCCAGATACACAAATCTTGGAAACAGGTATTAAGGTCGTTGACCTTATCGCTCCATATGTAAAAGGTGGTAAGATTGGTCTCTTCGGTGGTGCCGGTGTAGGTAAAACCGTATTGATCATGGAATTGATTCACAATGTTGCTACAGAGCACGGCGGTTATTCCGTATTCTCCGGTGTAGGCGAACGTACTCGTGAAGGTAACGACTTGTGGAACGAAATGAAAGAGTCCGGCGTTATCAACAAAACAGCTCTCGTATATGGACAAATGAATGAGCCACCAGGGGCTCGTATGCGCGTAGGTCTTACAGGCCTTACAATGGCTGAATATTTCCGTGATGTGAAAAAACAAGACGTGCTCTTGTTCATTGATAACATATTCCGCTTTATCCAAGCGGGTTCCGAAGTATCCGCCCTCTTAGGTCGTATGCCATCTGCCGTAGGGTACCAACCTACATTGGCTAATGACGTAGGGGCATTGCAAGAACGTATTACATCTACAAAAGAAGGTTCTATTACCTCCGTACAAGCTGTATATGTACCTGCCGATGACTTGACTGACCCGGCTCCAGCAGCGACATTCGCTCACTTGGATGCGACAACAGTATTGTCTCGTTCCATTGCGGAACTTGGTATCTATCCGGCGGTGGATCCTCTGGATTCTACAAGCCGTATTTTGGACCCACATGTACTTGGTGAAGAGCACTACGCAGTAGCTCGTGGCGTACAAGAAGTATTGCAAAAATATCGCGATCTTCAAGATATTATCGCAATCCTCGGTATGGAAGAATTGTCTGACGAAGATAAACTCACTGTATCTCGCGCTCGTAAGATTCAACGTTTCTTGAGTCAACCATTCTTCGTAGCAGAAGTATTTACCGGTTCTCCTGGTAAATATGTGCCATTGTCCGAAACATTGAGAGGCTTCAGAGAAATCTTGGATGGTAAACATGATGAATTGCCAGAAGGTGCATTCTACATGGTTGGTACCATAGATGAAGCCGTTCAAAAAGCAAAGGAAATGCAAGAGAAGGGGGAATAATCCATGGCGGAACCTATGACCCTACAGATAATTACACCTGATGCGATTGTATTCGAAGGCCAATCTACATTCTTTGTAGGTAAAGCTATCGATGGTGCTTTTGGTATTTTGCCAAACCATGCACCTATGATTATCGCATTAGACTTGGCACCTTTACGCATTGATCAACCAGATGGAACATCTCTTGAATATGCTGTATTTGGGGGCTTCTGTGAAATTGAACATAATAAGGTGAGTATTGTAACCCCTGACTGTCAAGATCCAACATCCATTGATGTGGAACGTGCTCGTCGAGCTAAAGAGCGTGCTGAAGGTCGGTTATCAAATCCTACACCTGATATTGATGTAGAAAGAGCGGAAGCAGCATTGCAACGTGCCTTATTGCGCTTGCATGTTACAAAAATGTTATAAGAAAAAGGCTAGCCAGCTGGCTAGCCTTTTTATCTTTCTAATTTTGATTATAAAACGCTCACACCTTTTAAGGAGTACGCAGTATTCTTAGGTTGTTCTACTTGAAAATCTAGTACAACAGGTGCCTCAGAATTGATACCAGGTGCTTGGTAACGGTCACGGTCTGTTGGAATTCGTTTATATGGTAATTTATCAAGTAATATAGTCATAACTTTGTTCCAAACTGATTTATGTGTTGGCATAGTTAAAGAGTCATCAGTTTGGTTGAAGCCCGTACGAACAGTATGGATTATCTTATCGTTTACATCATAATAGTATAAAAGGGCATTAACCTTTGCGGCGATATAAATTTCATGATTATCCTTATTATACGGATCTGGGCTATTAATAGTATTAACTTGTACATATACGTCTTGTAATGGTACAGGCATAATAACGATTTCAGAATTTTGGGCCTCTGCAATTTGAGCAAGATCAGCGGCTTTAATTTCTGCAGTTGGTGTGTTAGTACTTACGATGGTTGTATCATAGTAAGGATATTTAAGTGTATTTGATAAGCGATCTGTCATGTAGCGACCAAATTGAGCTGTGTTTTCATTGCGCAAATTTGCTGGTACAACAATAGTAACTTTACGGCTCGGAAAGTTTTCTAAGTGTCCATCATGACTTGTACTAGAAGTATTAATTGTGGCTTTTTCCGGAGCTCCAGAAATCGGTGTAGATGTTGGTGTTGCAGCCACTTTTATGACAGGCTCCATATTCGTTTCAGGGGCTAATGTAGGAGCTTCATTACTTGTGCTACTTTGTATAGTGCTAAGCGATACAGGTTGTGTTGTATTTGGTGTTAATTGACTCAAATCGATCATAGCGGCACTGGCTGTTGTAAATGCAGTTGTGAGTAGTACAGCAAGTACTGTAAGTAGTGGACGTTTATAGAGTCCGAAGTTATGTAACATAATTCCTCCTCTTAATAAAACTCTTTTAAAATTACAAATTATACAATTTATATTATTATATCATATATACAAAAAAAAGAAGCAAGCTTAATAGCTTGCTTCTTTAGTCTGGTGGACGATGACAGGATCGAACTGCCGACATCCTGCTTGTAAGGCAGGCGCTCTCCCAGCTGAGCTAATCGTCCATGTGGTGACCCGTCCGGGAATCGAACCCGGGATACCGCCGTGAAAGGGCGGTGTCTTAACCGCTTGACCAACGGGCCAATAAAAATGGCTCCTCGAGTAGGACTCGAACCTACGACCGATCGGTTAACAGCCGATTGCTCTACCGACTGAGCTATCGAGGAATGGTACGATTGTTATTATATGTTAGATTAATTATAAAAGCAAGCATTTTTTTTAGAACACTATAAAATAGATACTATCAATTATGACTAAAAGACATAACTTTATAAATAAAATTAGTTATCAATAATTTTGATGAGAGAGTCATTAAAATTAATAAAATCTATAGAGCTTAATAACTATAGATATTTACTGTGTTCTAAGGTGATTGTATGACTCCAAATGCATGGGAGTTAGCAATATAAGTATATTGAAGATAATCGGTATACATATGCATTATAGAAAAGTTTAAAAGATTTAGTTGAAAAGTAGTATCAGTTAAGACAAAAGTGTATTTATCTTATTAGATATAGTCTATGTTTGTGGTTCATTTTAAACCAAATTTATATATAAGAAAGTAGGTAAAAATGTAAGATATTAAAATCTTATTAATATGTGATAGACTATGACTTTTATCACAAAATGGGGCTTTTTTAGTGACTGGAGAATAAAGTCTATATAGGCTATTGAAAAACCGAAATATATACAAAAATATTCATGAAAACAATTCTCAAAAACTGGAAAAGCATTGAGAAAACTGTATAGGTGAGACGTTGAATCCCCTTATATTGTGTGCTACGATTTATGTATAGAGTTAATCTCATCGGTTTGAGATAGATATTCTTTCATATGTTTGAGAATTTTATTTTATCTCATCGGTATTAGAATTAATATTCAACTATTTTCCTGAGGAGGGATTATCTTGCGCGAGATTCAAGTATCTGAAATCACAAAAACAGTCCGTCAAATGTGTATGGACGCAGCTTACCACTTGCCAAAAGACATCTATGAAGGTTTGAAAAAAGGCCGTGAAACAGAAGAGTCTTCAGTAGGTCGTATCGTTCTTGATCAAATTATTAAAAATGCAGAAATTGCCGATGCTGAAGATCGTCCATACTGCCAAGATACTGGTATGACTATGGTATTCTTAAAAGTTGGTCAAGATGTTCATTTCGTTGGTGGTGATCTTACAGAAGCTATCAATGCTGGCGTTGCAGCTGGTTATGTTGAAGGTTATCTTCGTAAATCCGTTGTAGCTGAACCATTGTTCAACCGTAAAAATACACAAAATAACACACCTGCAATCATCTACACTGAAATCGTTCCTGGCGATAAAGTAGATATTCAAGTAGAATTAAAAGGTTTCGGTTCTGAAAATAAATCCGATGTAGCTATGCTCGTACCTGCTGATGGTGTGGAAGGCGTTAAAAATGCAGTCCTTGAAATCGTAAAACATGCAGGCCCTAACCCATGCCCTCCAATCGTACTCGGCATTGGTATTGGCGGTACTATGGACCAAGCAGCTGTTATGTCCAAAAAAGCGTTGCTTCGTGACATTAGTGTACCTCATAAAGATGCAGACTATGCAAAATTAGAAGAAGAAATCATGGAAATGGTTAACAAAACTGGTATTGGACCACAATTGGGTGGCACTACAACTTGTATCGGTGTAAACATCGAATGGGGTGCAACTCACATCGCAGGTCTTCCTGTTGCAGTTACTATCATGTGCCATGCTGCTCGTCATGCTCACGTAGTACTTTAATCGATAGGAGGTAAAAACAATGGCTGAATCAATTCGCATTAATACTGAAGAATATAATGAAGAGTTTTCCCGCAAATTAAAAGTTGGTGATAGCGTTCTTATTACTGGTAAAATTTACTCCGCTCGTGACGCTGCTCATAAAGTTATGACTGAAGCTTTAGCGCGTGGTGAAAAATTGCCAATCGACTGGACAAATAAGTTTGTTTATTATCTTGGACCAACACCTGCAAAACCTGGTGATCCAATTGGTTCCGCTGGTCCTACAACTTCCGGTCGTATGGATGCTTACACACCAACAATGCTTGATCAAGGTATCAAAGGCATGATTGGTAAAGGTTCCCGTAAACCAGAAGTAGTTGAATCCATGAAGAAAAATGGTTGCACATACTTCGCAGCAGTTGGTGGCGCGGCAGCATTGATTGCAAAATCCATCAAAAAATATGAAGTACTTGCTTATGGTGAACTTGGACCAGAAGCTTTGGCTGAATTGACTGTTGAAGATTTCCCTTGCATCGTAGTTGGCGATACTGAAGGTAATAACTTCTATGAATTAGGCCAAAAACCTTACAGAAAAATCTAATATCACCATTGAGTGATTGAAAGAGGCTTGCTAAAGCAAGCCTCTTTTTGTTGTTAAGCCATAATCATAAGATGTTCATCCATTACGTGTAGAGTTTAGTCTACCGATTCTGTCGGTTTTATGATAATATACATATAGATTTTATACATTCAATTTGAGTGAGGCGATAACATGACTTCTGTAGAAACTATTCGTCAGTCAACTCGCAACGCGATGGCTGAATTACTTGATTTAGCAAAGGTTCGCGAAGGTCAATTATTCGTTGTTGGCTGTTCCACTAGCGAAATTGTAGGTAAAAAAATCGGCACTGACTCTCACCTTGATGTGGCTCAGGTCGTATTTGACGAAATATACAATGCTGTTAAGGCTAAAGGACTTAACTTGGCGATTCAATGTTGTGAACATATTAATCGTGCACTTGTTATGGACCGTAGCGCCATGACATGGGAGGAGGAAGTTAATGTTGTTCCTCAACGTCATGCGGGTGGTGCCCTGGCTGTGATGGCGTACGAACATTTTGATGATCCTGTGATGGTTGAATTTATTCAAGCTGATGTAGGCATCGATATTGGAGATACTTTCATTGGTATGCACATGAAACACGTTGCAGTGCCTGTACGTCTTTGTGTGAAAGAAATTGGGAAAGCACATGTGACCGCTTGTCGTGTTCGTCCGAAGAGCATTGGTGGTGAGCGTGCTGCATATAATGAAGCATTGATGTAGGGGGATAGTATGTCAAACCTAATACCGTATTTTGTATTAGCCGTCGTGGCATTGGGATTCTTTGCTGTTTGCTATGCTGTATTTAGCGGTGGTGATGGTGAAAGTAAGGCAAAAGAAAAATCCTATAAAAACATAAGTAATAAAAATAATCTTAAAGAGCATCATGATGTTATATTTGCAACGGAGTCGCAAGAGGGCAATGTAACAATCACACATACGAGTGGAACTAATGTATATACTGCATCAATTCCGGATACAGTTGAAACGGTGGTCGGTGAAGAGCGAGAACCGGCTGAACCTCTGGTTGATCCTATAGATACCTCTTATAATAGAAGAAGTACTCTAAAGTCTAATTCAAGTCATGTTTCAGAGGGAGAATATGCGTTAGCATTAGGTTCGGATAATGGAACACCAATAGGTTCGGATAATGGCACTCCAATAGGGGATGAAACCATTGTGATGACAGCCGTATCAGATCTTAAGCAAGCTAATCAAGCTAATCAAGGTGTTACTCCGTTGGTGGATAAAACTATTGTCCTCGATGTTGTTACAGATGAACTTCTCAATAACGCAAACTCTGTTGAAGATACAATTGCTATGGGTGAATCTGTGGAAGCCTTTGAAGCTGATGAAGCGGATAGCATAGATGCTACGCAGATGATAGGTGGTGCGAACGAAATACAAACCGCGGAAGGCCCATCGGTATTAGATGAAACGCGTTTGTTTGATGCTTCTGAAATTGAAGCACAATTGGCGGCAACAAGTTTAACTGAAGAGGAGGAACCGCATGGTCAATGGGCAAAAGCGGCGCATGAGGATAAATGCGTTGAGTTGGCTATAGCACCATTTGTTCATTCCTTTGGGGTGTTACATGGTGATACGCAACACTATGTAGAATCTATTACAAGAGATGCTTTAGCGGCTCTCAATATTACAAAAATTGTTGAAGTGAATGCATTACTAGAGAATATTGTTATTCAAGAAGCGTTGATGAGTATGCAAAAGGCATATGCCGCTACAAATACAGAGTGGATGAAGTCCGCTGCGTTAGGTGCTTTTCTAGATGTGGTTCAATCTCCTAAATCTAGTACGCCATACCTCGTAGCTTTTGATGCATTACGTGTATTACCTCATTTAACTTTAGGTCACTTCCAAGTTATGGCCTTAACATTATTGTTACAATATTCTAGAAACTCTAATAACTATGGATTGATTCACTTCCAACATTATGTGGAAAAATATATTGAGCCATTCATCTCTGATTTGCCTCGAAATGATTCCTTCTATCGCCAGCTAGACTATTTACGCTGTACACAAGAAGAACAAGAGCCTATCACTTTATGCCAAGTGTTGTCTAATTCATATCCGTTTGTATTTAACTATCGTGGTTTTTCTAAGGAAGAACTCTTCCGTGCTACAGATGGTCATGGTGTAGATCCACGTTATGTGGTGCGTAGCTTGAACTCCAATCTTTATAAATTAGCCTTGGTAGATGAGTCTTTGGCACCACAATTCTTTAGACAAACACGAATTTCTAATGCGATGGTTCAACGTGATCTTTTAGCTCTGATGAAGAGCAAACCTACTGCTTTCAGGGGCCAAGAGGCGCGTGATATTATGGATGATATTTCACCGGTTCTATTGGACTTAGCTGATGTCTTTGATAGCACGCCAATGTCTAAAATTAGCTTAACATTGTTAGGCCTTTACTTAGGCCGTGCTCATGTGAAAGCAACCATTGGTGAAGAATTTGATTTGTCTCATTGGTTCTAATGTATAATTTTAAGCACTATATAGTTTGAAAAATTATATAATATAGTTATTAATATGGGTATATACTTAAAACCGTTATATACTTTATGAGTCGTGTAATAAAAAAGTCTCTCAAGATAATCTTGAGAGACTTTTTAGTTTGTTAAATTTAATAGCCATTAAGTATTAAAAGGTGTTAAAGCCGAATTCTTCAATGTCTTCAATGTTTTTAATTGTTACGGTGCGCCCTGTAATATCAATGAGACCTTCATCGCGAAGGCGCCCTAGTTCACGGCTAAGGGCTGTGCGAGATACATTGAGTACCTCAGCCATTTGCTCGCGGTTATGGGGTAATTGAATTGTGTTAGAATGCTGACGTTTATAAATATCTGTTAAGTACGCAAAAATCTTTTCGCGCATCCCTTTTAATGTGAGGTAGTGGACTTTTCTGGTTAATAGAATTGCTTTTTCAGATAAATCCTCTAATAGATTAGATAGGATTTTAGTTTGGCATTGATGACAATCCGGCAATGTTTTAATAAAGGTTTCAAGCGGAATAAACATAATTTTAGTTGCTTTTGTTGCCTTAATGGTAGCAGGCCATAAAGGCTGTTTACTAAATAGTAGTGCTTCTCCGAAAATATCTGATTGCTCTAAGTTTGCCATAATAACCCGTTGGCCCATTACATTTTCACGAGTTAGTAAAGCGCTGCCCTCAAGGATGACGCCGATACCCTCCATAGGATCTCCAGCGAGGGCTATAAAATCGTTTTTTTTGTAACTGTGGATGATAACTTTGGCATTATTTAAATAGCCACGCAGCTCTGGCTCTCCTAATGTATTGAATAAAGGACATTTCACGAGGGTGGGCATATATTGATTAATGATATCGTTTGAAAGTATTTGTTTCATAGGCACCTCCGGTGTGATAAAGTCTATAGCAATTAAAAATGATTATTGTATAATAAAAGTATAAGACCAAATGGTCTACCTGTTCCATAAGGGGAGTCAGGAAAATTTTTGAAAAAGTTTTTATTTGTTGCTCAAGCTACAGAAATTGTATCATCTTTACGTTATACTTTCAAATGTAATCAATCAGACAACTGATAAAACATCAGTGTAATGTATAGGTTTTATATTATCTAGCTTGACTGCGAGGAAGTCTCGCAAAGGAGGATTTTCAAATGAGCATGTTCTGTTATCAATGCGAACAATCTGCAGCACCAGGTGGCTGTACTGTACAAGGTGTATGTGGTAAAACTGCACCAGTTGCTAACTTACAAGACGAATTAACTGCTGCTTTAGTTGGCTTGGCTCGCGCTTTAGACGTAAAGGGTCATACTAAAGAAGGTATCGATTATATTATGCGCGGTTTGTTCATGTGTGTAACAAACGTAAACTTCTCTGAAGACCGCGTTCAAGAATTCATTGACGAAGTAAATGCTTACCATGCAAAAGTGGATAGCGCTCAACAAAACTTTGATTGGGAACAATTGTGGAAAGGTGAAGAAGACATCGTATCCCTTCGCTCCACATTATTGTTAGGTATGCGTGGTATGGCTGCGTACGCATGGCATGCTGCTCGCCTTGGCTTCCACGATGCTGATGTTGACGCTTGGTTCGTTAAAGGCATGGTAGAATTCGCTAAAGATCACAGCGCTGAAGAATGGCTTGATCTTTTGATGGAATTTGGTCAAATTAACTTGAAATGTATGGCTGTTCTTGATAAAGCTAATACTGAAACATATGGTACACCTGTACCAACTACAGTTCCTTTGACTGTAGAACCAGGTCCTTTCATCGTTGTAACTGGTCATGACCTTCATGACTTGAAACAATTATTGGAACAAACTGATGGTAAAGGTGTAAATATCTATACTCATGGTGAAATGTTGCCTTGTCACGCTTATCCTGAATTGAAGAAACATCCTCAATTGAAAGGTAACTTCGGTACTGCATGGCAAAACCAACAAAAAGAATTTGTTGATGTTCCTGGCGCATTCTTGTTCACTACAAACTGCATTATGCCACCAAAAGAAAACTACAAAGCTAATATCTTCACTACAGATATGGTAGGTTTTGATGGTTGTGCACATATCGAAGAAAAAGAAGATGGTACTAAAGACTTCTCCGCAGTTATCAACCGTGCTATCGAATTGGGCGGCTACAAAGAAGCTCAAGAATTCACTGGTATCAACGGTGGTCATGAAGTAACTACTGGTTTCGGTCATGGTACAGTATTGGGTATTGCAGATAAAGTAATCGATGCTGTGAAAGCTGGCGCAATCAAACACTTCTTCTTGGTAGGTGGTTGTGATGGTGCTAAAGTTGGCCGTAACTACTACACTGAATTCGTTAAACAAACTCCAAATGATACTGTAGTATTGACATTGGCTTGTGGTAAATTCCGTTTCAACGACATGAACATCGGCGAAATCGGTGGTATCCCTCGTATCCTTGATATGGGTCAATGTAACGATGCTTACTCCGCTATTCAAGTAGCAGTAGCTTTAGCTGGTGCATTTGAATGTGATGTAAACGACTTGCCATTGACATTGGTATTGTCCTGGTACGAACAAAAAGCGGTATGTATCTTGTTAACATTGTTAGCATTGGGTATCCGTAACATTTACATCGGACCTTCCTTGCCTAAATTCTTCTCCAGCAATGTATTGAACATTTTGGTAGAAAAATTCCAATTACATCCAATTACAACTCCAGAAGCTGACATGAAAGCTATCTTGGGCTAATAGGATCTATTAATCTGTTAACTACAGTCCTACGTCCCCTCTCTTTTATGATTTAGGACTGTTGTTATAAATAACGCACCTAGGGTTATCCTTAGGTGCGTTTTTTTACTATTATTGTGAAAGCTATCTATCGAGTGTTTGTTTATTGATGGGGCCTGACAGTATTGCGACAACTAGATTACTAATGGGCATAACCTATCTCATGCCTCCATACTCAGCGTAAGTCGGCCCTCAATAGGTTATGCCCATAAGTAAAACGTTTCTGAAATATAAGTCCCATCAATATACAAACTCATAAAATAGCTTTCATCAGAATAGTGAGGTGAGGGGGAGATGTCGCTGCATAAGTATAGTCTTTCCCTTTTATAACTGTAGATATGGATGCGTCCCATCAATATACAAAGTTTTAGAACAGCTTTCATAAGAATAGTAGTCCTCTGTAGACAAACAAATATGCCCCTAATGTGCATATAGACAAGGCTCGATATTGGTTGCTATACTATAGGTGAAATAGGATTTTTTCACATGGTTTATGTGTATATAGAGGTATGTATGAACAGTATTTTTGATATTATAGGGCCTATTATGATTGGTCCGTCTAGTTCGCATACAGCGGGGGCTGCGCGGCTAGGGAAGATGGCGCGTTGTATTTTTCGTTCTACTCCCAAAAAGGTAGATTTAACATTATATGGATCTTTTGCAAAAACTTATAAAGGGCATGGTACGGATTGTGCTTTGATTGGCGGCTTATTAGGTTATAAAGAGGATGATGCGAACATCCGAGTTGCCCATGAATTAGCGAAAAAAGAGGGGATGGAGTTTTCTTTTATTGAGTCTCCTCTTGATGTAGGGCATCCGAATGTGGTGCGTTTTGATATGTATGATGAACATAATCGTCATATGACTGTTATTGGTCGCTCTCTCGGCGGTGGTCAGATTATGATTACCGAAGTAGATGGAAATGATATGTCCATTACAGGAGATGAGTTTACGCTCGTTGTGTTCCATGAGGATAGACCTGGTGCGATTTCTCTTGTGAGCCAAGCATTGAGCGAGTCCGATATTAACATCGCTACGATGCGCGTATTCCGTAAGGGCAAGCATAAGGATGCAGTCATGGTTATTACTACAGATACGGTGGTAAATCCTATTACAGTTCAGTTTATGCGCGAGTTTCCAGGCATCCAGGATGTGATGACCTTTGAAGCATTATAGGAGGGCGAATGATGAGTTATGCATATGATACAATTGCAGATATTATTCGCCTAGGTGAGGAAAACAATATTTCTTTTGGCGATGTAGTATTGCGTTATGAATTAGAGAATTACGACCGCAGTGAAGATGCGGTTGTTCGTGAAATAGAAAATCGCTTAGATATTTTTGAAAGTTCCATTCAAGATGGCATAGCTTATGCGGAGAAAACGGCTTCTGGTATGTCCGGTGGTCAAGCGGCACAGCTTAATGGGCAAACACCTCGTTTTATGAGCGATATTGCGTATAAGGCAATGACGTATGCTATTGCTGTAAATGAGGCAAATGCAAAGATGTTCCGCATTGTTGCTTGTCCTACGGCGGGCTCTTGTGGTGTTATGCCTGGTGCGGTGAAAGCCGTAGCAGACCACTACCAATTAGAGAGAGCCACAGTTGTAAAAGGCTTCTTAGCTGCGTCCGGTATTGGTAATGTAGTAGCAAATCGCGCTTGTGTTGCTGGTGCTGTTGGCGGTTGCCAAGCGGAAATTGGTACGGCTGCGTGTATGGCAGCAGGAGCGATTGTCGAAATGATGGGCGGTTCACCACGTCAAGTAGGTCATGCTATCGCATTGTGCATGAAAAATCTATTGGGGCTTGCTTGTGATCCGGTAGCAGGGCTCGTAGAGGTGCCATGTGTTAAGCGTAATGGCTTTTATGCAGTCCATGCTATTACTGCATCTGAAATGGCGTTAATGAATATTGAAAGCCAAATTCCACCAGATGAAGTTATCGAAGCGATGAATAATATAGGCCGTGCTATGCCGGCAGCATTGCGTGAAACAAGTGATGGCGGTCTTGCGGTGACACCGACAGGTACAGCTATTGCAGAACGAGTGCAATCCTTATAAGGATTGCACTTTTTTCATGCTTTCATTTGTAGTAAAATAAAGATTAGACTAGTTCAGAAAGGAGCGTGTATGATGGAACAAGCAAATCGAATATTGACCGTATTAGAAGAAGCCGGCCATGAAGCTTATATCATAGGCGGCGCTGTGCGCGATATTTTGATGCATCAAAAGCCACATGACTTCGATATTGTGACGTCTGCACGTCCCGATACAGTGATTGAGGTTCTTCGCGGTCATGATATTCAAACGACAGACCTCGTAGGAAAATCTTTTGGTGTAGTGGTAGCTACATTAGAGGGCAAGCAATACGAAATCGCTACATATAGAACAGAACGATATGGTGCAGATAGCCATCGTCCCGAAGAAATTACTTATGCCGATACCTTAGAAGAAGATGTGTTGCGTCGTGATTTTACTGTCAACGGCATGGCTATGAACCGTTATGGTGAAGTTATAGACCTTGTAGGTGGACGACGTGATATTAAACATAAGACGTTACGAACCATTGGTAATGCGCAGGAACGTTTTGAAGAAGATGCGTTACGATTATTTAGAGCGTGCCGTTTTGTGGCGAAGTTGGATTTTTTGCCGAGTAAAGACCTATTAGAGGCTATGCCCAAGGCTTTTCACCGCGTACCTGGCTTGTCTTTAGAACGTGTACGAAATGAGATTAATCGTCTCATGTTAGAGCCTGCGGTGGCTAAAGGCCTTGATGTCCTTGTTCAATCCCGCTTGGCAGAATGCTCTTGTCGTGTTGTAGAAAATGGTGCGGCTCGGGAGGTTCCCATCTTGCCTGAACTATATCATCTCGTGAATTTGCCCCAAGAAAAGGACTTTCATGAATTCGATGGTTGGTACCATACATTAGCCGTTGTGTCCCATACGGAGCCGGATTTGGTGTTGCGTTGGGGTGCCTTATTACATGATGTGGCAAAGGGAATGCCAGCGGTACGTGCTGTTATCAATGGACGCCTTACGGATCGTGGGCATGATACACTAGGAGCGGAGATGGCAGAAACGTTATTAACCCGACTAGGATATCCGGAGGCCTTTGTAAAACGCGTGGCGTGGATTGTGAAAAACCACATGCGCTTTCACTATTTTGTACAAAATGGCGATGCAAATGAGAAAAAATGGCTTCGCAAGGAAGCCCGTAGTGGTGAATTCCGAGATAGCCAAATTATGCGCACTGCATGGGAGCAATTAGCTAAGGTTTGTGCTGCCGATGTATTAGGTTGTGGGAAACCTTACTCGTCTACAGACGGAACATTAGCCTTTGGAGAATGTATGGCAGATCTTAGTTTAGAGATGCCTGTACATACCAAGGACTTAAATTATGACGAACGAGTGATTAAGCTTGCAGGGAAAAAAGTGGGGGAAGGATTGCAGTATTTATTAGGTCAGGTACAAAATGGGGTGATTCCCAATGAACCAGATGCATTATATGATGCATTAGACCATAAGTTACGCCGTCCAGTGGAGAAATGATGAAGTTATTAAATAAAGCGTTATTACGCATGAGTGATTGGAGTCGCACTACGTGGTGCCTTGCCATACTCATGACCGTTGCCTTCGTCCTTATCGGGCGTTTAGCACAGTTACAGGTCTTTGATACCTTTGACCTAGAGAAGAAAAACTTATTACAAGTTCAAGTAGATAGAAAATTACAATCGCCGCGTGGTACAATCTATGACCGTAATGGCAAGCCTTTGGCGATGAGTGTAGTTACAAAATCTTTATATGCGGATCCAAAGATGATTAAACAGTCTCCTCAAGAGATTGCCGATCTCATCTCACCGTATGTAACGATGTCAAAAGAGAATATTGTGAAAGCTTTGCAAGAGGATACCGCCTTTGTCTGGTTGAATCGTATGATGGATGCAGATAAATCAAAAGGGGTACAACAAGTTATTAAGGATAATAATATTGCAGGCCTCAATTTCGTTGAAGAATCTAAGCGCTATTATCCAAATGGTGTCTTAGCGGCACAAGTATTAGGCTTTGTCGGCACTGATGATAAAGGTCTTGATGGTCTAGAAATGGTTCTTGATGACGAATTAAAGGGGGGCGTACAACAAGAAATTGTAGCTACTGATAATAAAGGGAATGCCATCTTTGGTTCCGTATTATCTAAATTTTTACCAGATAAGGGTAAAAGCGTAACCTTAACCATCGATGCAACAATTCAATTTATTGCAGAACGCGCTCTTGATAAGGCGATGGTTGATACAGGAGCTAAGCATGCCAGCGTTATCGTTATGGATCCAAAGAACGGTGAAATATTAGCGATGGCCAATCGTCCAAGTTATGATCCTAATAACTACAACCAAAGTGGTGAAGAGGCTTTCAAAAATATTGCGGTTACCAATTTATATGAACCAGGCTCTACATTCAAACCTATCATTGCATCTGCAGCTCTTGCAGCAGGCAAATGGAAGTTAGACACTGTGTATAACGATAAAGGGGCCTTCGCTGCCAATGGACATATCATTAGAAACTGGAATGGTGAGGGATATGGTCCTGTTCGTTTGCTAGATATTTTGAAGTACTCTATTAATACTGGTATGGCTGAAATTGGTACATTAACAGGTGCAGATATTCTCTCGAAATATATACGTGATTATGGCTTTGGCTCTGAAACAGGTATTGAATTGCCTGGTGAAGGAGCAGGTATTTTGTATAATCCAGAGGATATGAGTAAGCTAGACGTTGCGACTATGTCCATCGGTCAAGGTATTGCGGTTACACCATTACAAATGGTTCGCGCCTTTGGTGCACTTTCTAATGGTGGGGCTATGATGAAACCACATATCATCAAGTCTTATAGTAACTCTCAAGGCGATGTTACAAGTACGACTGAAACATCTGTTGTGGGACAACCAGTTCCGGCGGAAACCGCTAAAACCATTGTAGATATTCTAGAAAAAGAAGTATCCGAAGGTGGCGGTACAAAAGCGATGGTAGAAGGTTATCACTTCGGCGGTAAAACTGGTACGGCGGAAAAACTAGATACCAAACATGGCGGTTATCTCGACGGACAATACATTGCGTCCTTTATTGGCTTTGGCCCTGTAGAGGATCCAAAATTTGTAGTTCTTGTCGTTATTGATGACCCACAAAAGGGTTCTTATTATGGTAGTCAAATTGTAGCCCCTGTATTTAAGGACATCGTATCTCAACTTGTACGGTATTACCAAATGAGTCCGTATGTTAAAGAAAGTACACCAGTAGCTGTTAAAGCTGCTAATACATTACCTGAACCAAAACCGGGAAGTGATGGTTCTGTTACATTGCCTAACTTTACTGGTTTTACCTATGGTGAAGTGCGTGATTGGTTACATAAGGCGGGACTTGCCTTTAAACCGGATGGAACTGGTACGGCTACATCTCAAGATGAAAGTAGCGGTACAACTGTTCAGGCTGGTACAGCAATTACTGTTCATTTCCGTAGATAAAACGAATTCGGTCATAATTAGAAATTATAGACAGTTCGTTATATAATAGAATAAGAGACTTAGGTGCCTCTCCGGAGGCACCTTATTTTATAGATAGTTTGAATGAATGGAGATACTTATGATCGAATTACGCGGTAAAGCAGTAGCAGACGCTCACAAGGCGATTTTACAAGAAAAAGTTGCAGCAGTTGGCGACTCTGTAATTACTATGGCAGTATTACTCGTTGGTGAAGACCACGGTGCTCATATGTACGCTACATTTATGGAAAAGACAGCCAAGAACTTTGGCTATGGCTTTGTGTTAAAACAATTACCTGAAACGGCTACACAGGATGAAGTAGTTACAGCATTGCAAGAATTAAATAATGATGCGGCTGTTCATGGGATTTTACCGTTAATGCCGATGCCTAAACACATTGATACAGAGGCTCTTATCGATATGCTAGATCCTAAAAAAGATATCGATGGTCTAACTACGTATAATATTGGTCTTGTAACTGCCGGTAAAGGTGGCTTTGCCCCTTGTACGGCTAAGGCTTGTATGGCTATTTTAAATCACTATAATATTCCTTTAGAAGGAAAACATGTGGTTGTAGTCGGTCGTAGCCAAGTTATCGGTAAACCTGTAGCGCTTATGGCACTCGCTGCACATGGTACTGTTACAATGTGCCATTCTAGAACTTCTGATCTAGTAGAGCAAGTAAAGCGTGGTGATATTATTATTGCTGCGGCTGGTCGTGCTCATATGATTACTGCTAATATGATTAAGCCTGGTGCTGTTGTTATTGATGTAGGTATTAATGAACTGGACGGCAAAACTGTAGGCGATGTTGATTATGATGCGGTAAAAGATATTGCATCTGCCATTACTCCTGTACCAGGAGGTGTTGGATCCGTAACAACGACAATGATGCTAGAAGCGGTATACGAGGCATATCATGCATGAGATGTCTATAGCAGAAGGTATTCTTGATGTAGCGCTCGATACCTTACGTCAACATGATGCGACAGTCATTCATTCTATTCAACTAGACTTAGGTTTAATGAGTGGGGTAGAACCGGATTCATTGCTATTTTGTTGGGAAGCCATTACGAAGGGAACACCTGCGGAAGGCTCACGCATAGAAATCAATACAGTTCCTATTGAAGGAAAGTGTTTAGATTGTGATAAAATATTTTTTGTAAAAAATTATACGTTTATTTGTCCTTATTGTGACAGCCATTTCGTACAAACTATAGGCGGTCGCGAGCTACAAGTGACCTCCATGGATATCGATTGATAGAAAGGTTAGGACATGCAAGTTC